>ERZ780208.1162-NODE-1162-length-22369-cov-3.339159_pt1 | contig 22369 bp, 29 predicted proteins | sample MGYA00511167_ERZ780208 | MGnify/ENA primary metagenome ERZ780208 (study PRJEB29588, sample SAMEA2159202) | human gut metagenome | biome: human gut; feature: human-associated habitat; material: faeces | place: Denmark | collected 2008/2010 ...
TTTACATAAACAGAGAAACTTTTGAAAATCTAAGAGCCCAAAGAATTCCTTATACAGGATTTGTCATTGGTGAAGGTTATGCTTTTGTACAATATCAAGAATGTTCACTGTCTTCTGATGGGGATATAGTGAATATGAATGGTGATATTCCTTGGGGACAATTATGTATGCCTGATATCATACAAGTTCAGTGTATTGATACTTCAAAAGAAATGGTGAAAAAGAGTCTGAAAGGTCTTTTTTCAAAAAATGGTTGTGCTATCTATGTTGTTTGTGAAGGAGATACATTAACCGATATTGCAGATCTTTTTGATGTCACGGTTGATGAATTAGTCAGATGGAACAAACTACATAGTAATCACCTCTCAATAGGAGAAAAGATTTTAATTTTAGATATATCGCAAAGAAAAGTCATAGATACGCCCATACAGTTAGACAATGGTGAGATTAAAGAAGCCAGACCATTAACATCATATGAGTTTTGGCTGGATTCTCCTTCTAGTAATTTATTGGAAGGGGTATGGAAAATAGCAAATAATATGGGATATGGACTCATAAACTCTCCTTTTAAACTATTTACTGGACGTTCTCTCTCTGGAAGTGTTCAATTACCCCAGGAAAAATTTGAGGCCTTTCTAGATGTGTTGCCAACTGCTTTTTTAAAAGGTGTTAAATTTTTAGGGTTATGTGGAAAAGTGTCCTCAGGATTGCAAGGATATAACTCATTTATCAAATCAAAGCAATATAAATTGAATAAAGCTTCAGGAAAAGGTTGGCAAAAAGAAGCTAGCAGACAATTCAAGCAAGCCAAGCATTATTATGACATGCACCAAACCAGTGAAGAGTTTTGGGGGAATATTAATGATGGAATTACTATTTGGAATGAATATTCAAAAGAAAAAGAATGAGTAGTATTATAACAGCCCAAAGATTAGGAAAGCTATTGACTTGGTTATGGTATAAGTATATTCGACAAACACCTATCAAGTATAAAGAACTTAATGATTACCATAACAATATTTTTTTTATTGCTATTGGTTGTTGTTGCTTTGTAATCATTATCGGTATAACATTACTATATTTTTGTGTTTGAAGTATCTGAGGTTATAAACGTCAATCGAAAATAGTGTATTAAAGGGGAACCTGGTAGAAAAATAAAAATAATTAAGTAATGAAGCAAAATTTGGACACATTCAAGTAATTCATTGGACGGTGGTAGAAAAAAGAGCTGACTTGCAGAAAAATGTTTTTCCAGAAGGCATTTCTTAAAATAAACCGATTGAAAACAGAACAGTTTCCCCTATAATCAAAGGTAAATCAAATCCTTGTTGTCACAGGTGTTCCGGCTTCGCTTTCCATAAGTATTTTCCTTGCGACTAACGTCGTGGAAAATACTTATGGAAACAAACACCCGGACAACGGATTTGATTTGATGGAAGATTATAGGGGCCAACTGTGACTGACGTGACGCATGGACGTTGCATATTATATTATAAATACATGATGTGACAAGAGGCCTCTTTCTTTGCTGGAACCCCAACCATCCCACGACATTTCAAGTTCCCCAACGCTGCCTGCTTTCGAAATATCCGTATCTTATGAAAAACAGGGGCTTCAGCTCCCTCTGTTCTGCATGGTTTTCGTCTTATTGTATATACTTTTGCCCTTGCCGTATCCGCTTTGTCTTTTTCTTCGGTTCCGCTTTATTTGCCGTTGGGCAAGCCCTTGTCTTGCCTGGATTACAATGGGAGGCAAACCTCCGTCATATGGCAGCTGACATCTGATGAAATTTGATGCCATCTGAGGACAAAGATTTGGAACGGAGCGGTCTCCCTTCATATTTTTGTTTCGAACCAAATGAATACGCTTATGGAAATCGTCACTATCGAAGCGCGTGTCTTTGAAAGGATGCTGAGACGTCTGGAGGATGCGGCACAAATTACGGATGCCCTCTGTGAAAAGCACCGTGAAAAGAGAATGGGAGAATGGATGGACAACCAGGAGGCCTGTATCCTGCTTGATGTAACTCCCCGGACCTTGCAGACCCTCCGAGACAACGGTACACTGGCATACAGCCAGATCAGTCACAAAATCTACTACAAGCCGGAAGATATACAAGGCATACTTCCCGTAGTCCAAAGGAGAAAGGAGGCGCAGGCATGAATGAGCTGCTGACCGGAGAGGACAGGAACGTCCTCTCTTTTTTCCAAAGGATTGACCGCATGGTGGAAAAAATCGGGAGTCTATCTCGGAATTGCCGTCCGGTATTGAACGGAGAGCATTTTCTGACCGACAGTGAACTCTCCGTAATGCTGAAAATCAGCCGCAGAACCCTCCAGGAATACCGTAACGAAGGCAGGTTGCCTTATATCCGGCTTGGAGGCAAGGTGCTGTACAGGGAAAGTGACATCGAAAGGATGCTGCAGGACGGATATAGAAAAGCCATGCGGTTGTCATAGGAGACCACTGTAAGACAATGGGGAGGAAGTCTGGACTTCCATCCCCATTGTTCTGTATATGCCATGCATTACGGCTATGAAGTCGTACCGTCCTTTTGCCTTCCACATTCCTTCTTCCATCCGCTGTACTGTCCGCACCGGTAAACCCTGGACGGCATGTTGTCCTCCGGTAAGGAATACCAGTCCTTCGTCTTTTCTGACAGTATCTTGAAATCTTTCCGGATTTTCTGATTGGTTATCTCCGCATATATCTGCGTGGTGCGGATGTTGGAGTGCCCCATCATCCTGCTGATAGTCTCAATGGGAACTCCGTTGGAGAGACAGACTTCGGTCGCATAGGTATGACGTGCCATATAGTAGGTCAGATGGCAGTCCAGCCCGCAAATTTCCCCGATTATTTTCAGACTCCTGCACAGACTGGAAGTAACCGGCACATAAAATAGTCTGCCGTCCGTACCCTCTCCCTTGTACTTCTCCATGATTTTCAGCGGAATATCCAGCAGTTTGATACGGCATTCCACTTTTGTCTTCAGACGATGGATGTATATCCATTTTGAGCCGTTCTCATCCGTAACGATGTGGCTCTCGGAAAGTTCAGCCATCTCCGCTCTTCCCAGGCCTGTGAAAGCCGAAAAAACAAAAAGATCCCTTGTGTGACACAACCGGTAAGTGGGCAGGTTGGCGACCATCAATTTCGCAAGCTGTTCTCCCGTCAGATGCCTGTGAAGTTTCGGAGGAGTCTCCAGTTTGTAACCCGTAAACGGATAACGTCCCAGTATCCTGCGCTTGACAGCAAGCCGGACTATCTTGCACAGCAGGATCAGATAATCGTTCAAAGACACGGTTTTCAGCCTTAGCACCGTAGAAAGATAAAAATGGAAATTCTCGATGAACCGCATGTCAACCGATCGCAATGCCATATCCTCCGCACCGTACTTGTATTGCAGGAAGTCATATAAGTGCCTGCGGCCCGTCAAATACCGTACATAAGTATGGCGCGTGCGGTCAACACCCACACGTTTTGCATACTCCTCGTTATGCTCGTCAAAAAGAGCGATCAATGTCTCCTTCGGCTGGGCCTTTCCTGTCACGGCGTTTTTTATCAGTTCGGCCGAGACATATCCGGTCGAATCCACATTCTTTTTGTAGGCGGCCTTTGCCTTTTCCTCCAGTTCTTCCAGTTTCCGGTTAAGTTCCCTCAACGTCGCTGTCATTTCAGAATCCTTCCCATGAACAACCGCACGTCCCTTGCCGGCATCCCAATATTCAGGTGGCACTTCCTCTCCGGTAGAATATTGGCTCACTTTACCATCAAGGGTGATGCGTCCCATTACCGGACACTTCCCTGTCTTTTTGATTTTTTGTCTGTTGATATAGAACAGCAGACGAAAGGTGCTTCTCATACCTTTCCCTCCTTATCCCTGTTTAATCCAGTATTTTTTTCTTTTCTCCGCTGTTCCCTTAAACTCATGTCTTTCAAAATAGTGGATGGCGGTAGCTCAATGCCAGACAAAGTGTACTTGCCCGTAATATTATGACTCAAAGCCGTAACGTCATGGTCCACCTTCTCATTGGTTACTTTCGCATAGCGTTGCGTGGTACTGATGTTCCTATGCCCCATGGCCTTGCTGACAGTCTCGATGGGTACTCCTAGCGAAAGGCATACCTGCGAAGCAAAGCTGTGGCGGGCCATGTGAAAGGACAGGTTACGGTCTATGCCACACTGCACAGCCATCTTTTTCAGATGGATATTCATGCTTTCCTTGGTTAACATGGGGAATAGTTTTCCGTCTGGTGCCATCCCCCTGTATTTTTCAATGATTTTTATAGCTATGTCAAGCAGACGCACATTTTCCGGAGTGCCCGTCTTTTGGCGCCTGGTTTCTATCCAGAGGTTCCCCTCATAGTCCTGTACCACATTTTTTTCAGTCAGGTTCCTCATATCACAGTAGCAAATACCGGTGAAGACGGAAAAGAGGAACATGTCTCTGGTAAAGTTACGGTTTGGGGTATCAAATGTGGTGGCCATCAGTTTGTCTAGCTCCTCACGGTTCAGGTACATCTGTTTCTGCTTCGGCTTCATTGGAGAAAAATCCTTGAATGGGCTGTAAGGTACGACTGCCCGGTTTACGGCAATCTGTGCGATGTGCTTCAGCCGTTGGACATGCCCGATGGAGGTTCCAGTCTGGAGTTTCCGGTCAATGCGAAGATATAGTTCGAACGCCTCTATGAACGATTCGTCCAATGCTTTGAAAGGAATGTCCGAAACCTTGTATTTCTCCTTAAGGAATTTCTCCATGAAACGGTATGTGTTTTTATACTGATAAAGGGTGTTTAGGGCGCGGTTCACCCCAACACGCAGGGCATATTCCTCATTGTTTTCGCGGAACAGTCCCATCAGTGTCACCTGCTTTTCAGCCATTCCCTGAAAAGCGTCACGTATCTGTGCAGCGGTAATGTCATCACTGATCTCCACCAACTCGTTGTATCTCTTTTGCAGAAGGAGCAGCATTCCGTCTATCTCCCTGTTGGTGGTAACAGCCATCCGACTTTTTCCGGTGCACCTTTGCGAAGTGGCATTCCACAGTTTCGGGTCCACCTTTATCTTACACCCCAACTGTGTGACGGAATTAACCGTTCCCTTCACCATGATTCTTCCCATCAGCGGACAAAGCCCGTCTTTTCCCTGCCCGTTCCGTTTGAGGTAGAGCAGCACCTTGATTTCTGTTTTCATCCTTTTCCTTGTTTAAATTGCAATATTATAAATTGTTACAAGGATTTCAGGTATGAAAAAACAAGCAAAACAGTGCAAAAGAATCCGACTGGTAGCTTTCTCTTGCATGAATGAAGGAAAAGCTTTAATATCGCATACGGCCGGAGAGGAAAATCCGTGGTTCTCACCAATTTACCCGATTGAAAATAGGTAATGACTTGGTAGCTGAACCGTTGCAATATTCTTCCGATTTCGGTCATTCCTTCAAAATGAAAATCAGTGAAATATCACTATATTTCAACGGATTACGTTTTCATCTCAGTATTCTTCCTAAAAGTAATTACCTGCCACTTTGTTGCTATACGGGCTTGTCATTTATAGATATTAAGCAACTAACGGCTGAACATATCGTAAAAGACAGAGAAGGTAACTTTTGGATTCGCAAGGCTCGGCAGAAGACAAAGAATATGTGTAATATTCCGCTACTGGATATTCCTTTGGCTATTATTGAGAAATATAAGGATAATCCAAAGTGTCAAAAACAGAATGTTTTACTGCCTGTCCCTTGCAATCAGAAAATGAATAGTTATCTGAAAGAAATCAGCGATTTGTGCGGGATTCATAAGGAAATTTCCACGCACACAGCGCGCCACAGCTATGCCACTTCTGTGTGCTTAGCCAATGGTGTTAGCATTGAGAATGTCGCAAAAATGTTAGGACATTCCAATATCAACATGACAAAACGATACGCACGTGTATTAGACCAAAGCATTCTAAATGATATGCAGAAAGTAGGTAATAATTTGTTTGTATCAGATATTTAAGAATAAAAATAGTGATGTGAAATAGTCCTGATTGAGAGCTATAATATTCAATCAGGATTTTTCATTTATATACAAATGTGGGCTTCCACCCATTTAATAACATCCGATTACTTATACAGAATCTTCCCTTTAATCTGAATAAACAGTATGCAGTGGACTGAACTGCCATCCGATGTCCGTAACGCTCACTCCAACCAACATATTTTTCCTTTTTTTCTCTGATAAACATCCTATATATGGAAAGAATAAATAAGGCAACACTTTTTGTAAATTTACTCTTTTTCGGGACGAAAAAGGAAGAAATTTACAAAAACCGCTTGCGGCTCGGTGTTGCCGTTTTATTCTTGAAATATAACTTTGTGTTCAGATAAAGAAAGGATTAATTAAGATTATTCCATTGGCGAATAAGATATTAGATTGGTTACCGCTATTGCGTAATTCTCGTCATTTATGGAATAAAAGCCTAATTTATTGGCAAATGCACTACTTTTGATGTTGGCGCACTCAATACCAATATAATTGAAACTATATTTTCGGGCTACTTCGGTCAAGAACCTAAGAAAGTGTGTTCCGTGTCCTATCCGTTCTTTACTAAAACCTAATCGGGCGATAATCAGACAATCGGGTGGAAATCGGCTTTCTACTCTCCTGATACGCAAATATAAATCTATCCGGCTGTTTCTCCGGGTGGCGATAATATTATCTACCGTCAGGTAAACGAGCGATTTACTATACTTGAAACGTTCCATCAGGTAGCGGTCTATATCGTTTCTTAGTTCCTTATATTCAATCATCTTCTTATCCCTTTCTTCCTTTTCTTCTTGCGCTTCTGTGCCTGTAAGTTTTCTGCCAATGTTGCATCATAATTGTTGCCATCTCCCAGTGAAAAGATAGATAACAGAGAATCACCGCTTCTATTATCCCCCTGATTAAAAGCGTGTTTATTGTTTTGCTTGCTATCAATATTGCAAGGAATCATATTTTCTCTTTCACTGGATTGGAATACTTCTTTTTTATTTTCGCCAGTAAAGTTCTGCTCCTGTACTTCAATCTGTTCGGAGATAGAACCGTTCTTCATCGTGTTGAGATAATCAAAAGATTCTGTTTGTTGTCGGTTGTAACTGAATATCTTATCAAATCCCTGTTCTGCTTGTTGGAAGAGGTTCACACGGTCAAACCCACCTTTGATTACTCCGTTCTTGGTATTCTTATGGTTGGTTAGCGGAGATAGCTTCTTTTTATTAGTTTGGTCTTTCCGGATTACAATCAAATGGCAGTGCATATTCAGTTCGTTATCGGAACGGCTACGGTCAAAATGTATCTTCCCGTAAAACTTTATATCCGCTTCGGATAGTCCTTTGTTGAAGTTTTTGGCGTATTCAAGAATAAAGACTTCCCGAATATATCGTTTCATGGCTTCGGCTTTCTCCTGTTCAGTATTCCCCATTGCCCGAAGTTCACTTTCTGATGGGCTGACATGTATGGCAAAAAACTTAGCATCTATTTTCAACAGTTGCCCAATATTACTATCTATATCCTTAATAACCTTTGATTTGTAGATATTATCATCCGTCAGACTGAAAAAGCCATCGGTATAGATACCTTTCTCCATACGTTCCAAATCTTCATGCTCCATATATGAAACTAATTGGCGGCTACTTCCTGCATTGTTATACGTTCCACCCGATGATGGGGCAAAATCTATGTGCATGGCTTTATGTGTTTATCAGATTGATAATCTCTGCTTTTAGGCTCTCTTTCCGTTTACTATCCATCACACCACAAGCGGATAACTCCGAATAGAGTTGTATCAGTTGAAGCAATTTTTTATAATCCCGTTGGTGTATCTGATAGAGTGCGTTTAGTTGCTTCCCTTGCTGGTTGATTACGTCAGCGTGTTTGCTAAACTGTTCACTTACTTTTTGCAATACGGCTGTTTGTTTTCCCTGACTGGTTTCCAGCCAAGAAAGAATAAGAGTTTCTAATGTTTTGCCAATGGTATCAAACCGAACCGCAATAGAATTGGCGGTTCGTATCATCGGATTTAGTTGTTCTTCCTCGTAGTGACGAATGAAGCGGATAATGTCGTCCTGCCGTTTGTTTATCTTCGCCAGTTCCGATTTTACGGATTCCGGTGCTTCCGATGGGTTGATACACGCTTTATCAATATAGACAAATGCCAACCGGACTATTTCACCCTTTTTCAGTGAATAGCGTTTGCAGAGCTTATCTATCAACTTTCCCGTCTGCCGGTCTATGCCGATGGTGGTAAGTGTGGATATATTATTAGTCTTATCCATGATTATAACTTTTTTATGAAGGATGTGAGATTTATTCGGTTGATTATGAGTGAAATAAGTTTCAGGCTTATAATCACTGTTATAAACGGTTACGAATGTAACCTCTTAAAGCCGAAGGCTTTGTCCCGCAGGGCAAGAGGGAAGAACAGGACAAAGTCCAGTTCCCTCTTGCTTCATTTAGCGAAATGAGCCGAGCCACAGAGCGAGGCGATTTCAGCTAAATGGGGAGTGGTGGTACATCATCAGGTGGTAATATTACTCACCCTGTTTTGCTTCATATTGCTTATCGAACTGATTTTCCTTTTTAAATCGCTCGTAGGTCGTTGAATCTGCATTTTCTTGGACAAATGCCCGAATGTCAGCCGAACGATAATAGGTCTTATGGCTAATCGTGAAGTAAGGGAGCTTACCACTTGCCCGATACCTTTGCAGGGTTCGGAAAGATACTTTTAGCAGGAATGCTAAATCCTGATTATCAAGTATCTTATCATTTTCGTCCAGTACATTGTCTGTATTGATAAGAGATTTCAGGTCTTGCCCGATTTCGGATAGTTTTTTCGATAGTCGTTCCATCCACTTATCGAAGTTTTCATTGTCTATATACATTTTGCTTTCATTTTTTAGTTCAACATTATTGTTTTCAATCGATTGATGAAGCAAAGTTCGGCAAATGGATGCAAATAAGTTAGGGGTGTACCAGTGGTACACCCCTATAAATAGTTGGTAAGTTGTTGATTTACAAATAACCTTTATTCTTACTTTCTTCGGTAATAGCTTTGCGAAGTGTATCTAAAAAATCAGTTACTTTTGATGGCTTACGCTTAATAACGCTTTCATGCTTCTTGTGAACATCCCCCAATTTGATGTTGAAGAGGTATTCAAATGCTTTTCCAATTTCTGTAAGGGGTGATTCTGTTCCGGTATGGGTTACTACTCTTTTAGATAGGAATAGTCCGCTAACAAGCTCCATTATTTCAATGAGATAGGTCTCGTCTGTTAGGTATAGCGGTGATGGTGGAAAGCTGTTTTTTCGATTTTGAAACTGAATCGGATATTTGATTCGCATATTGAGTATGCGAATTTCTGTATTTACAAGTCCTATTGCTTCATCAACAAGTAATAACAAGGCATTTTTCCCCCTGCCCAAATTGTGAGCGATACGATTTGAGCCTGTTTAGTCCAAAGGAGAAGTAGCGTAATAATACAGCGTAGTCTTGTTCATTTATAGCAATGCTTGCCAAATGGTTGGCAAGCTCCTGTAATGCAGCCGTTAAATCATTTACGGCAAATTCTTTCTGTGAATATTCCGACAATAGCCGGAAAAATCTCTGTTCGGATAATTCTTTCATGATTCACACAATTAAAGATGTCTTTTGATTCTAATATTCCGTTTTTTACTTATAGTATCATTATATAAACTCCCGTTAAAATTCTTATATTGAGCGTTTTTGTAGATTTCAACCAGTTTTTTGCTATAACCCTGAATCATCGCATTAGATTTTTGGAATAAGTTGGTTGCTAAGATTCCGCTTCCCAATATACCGGGATTACAGACTACTGTATCTTTTTTTATAGCGTTCATAATCAGCTCCGAACACGTATAATCCTTAATACCTGTCTTGTTTAACTTCTCCGACACGTATTTATAAAGTTCTTGTTTATCGTTAATGGTCATAAATCCATACCACAACAAACACTTCATGCCCAATTTAGTAGCACTGATTAATACATCAAGATAAGTATTCTCGTTGCTATTGGGTTTATCTATCTCGTAAGGGTCTATATGTAAAAGCGTGGATTTGGGTAATGATGGCAATAGCTTTAATACTCCATCAATCGAATCGCAGTTAAAGGTTCTAATTGGTGGTGCAACAGCTTGGTGTCTTGTAAATGATTCGATATTCTCCAGTGCCTCTTTTTCTAAATCAAAGAATAGACACCCCTTAACATCATTATTCAATACTTTCATGGCTAATGCTGGAGAACCTAAATAGTTTCCATTTGCCATGCTTTCACTCTCTAATTGATAATAAAGGGAGTTTTTTAGTGTAGCATCTTTATTCGCTTCGTTCAGGAAGTGATAAATACCATATTCTTGTTCGGGAGTATGTGTCATTGTATAGATGGCACACGCTGAATTTGTTTCTACATATATCTGCGGTTTTTCTATTTGAAGAACCTCGCAGAGAACAAGATGTTTGAGAACATCGGGTTGTTTGCCGAAGTGAGTGTAAGTTACCATAATAATTCAGTTTATCATTATGGTGGCAATATTAGGTAGTAAAAAGCGAAAAAGCCTTGACGAAAGTCAAGACCTCTATTTTTGCAGTTGTTTTTTGCGGATTCTACTTAGAGTTTCAGGAGTTACACCGAGAAAAAGTGCTATTTCCTTTAAAGTTATTAGTTCTTGCAAATCAGGACATCTCTTCATTAACGTCTGATAGCGTTGTTCAGGAGTATCGCAATAGAACCCTAATAAGCGTTGGTATATCTCTGCAAACATGGTTTCGGCAATACGCCTGCCTAAACGCTGTGTTTCCATATCGGTTTCCCAAAATTGGTTGAGTTTGCTTAGAGATAAAAAATAGACCTCGCAATCAGTTGTTGCCTGTATGCTAACCGTTGCATCGGTTCTATTAATTAGAGATGGATAATCACATACAAAATCATTTTCAAAACTGTAACCAACAATCCATTCGTTACCGTTCGTATCTATGCGAGTAAGACGGAATATACCAGATGCAACAAAGCCTATATGGTTAGTTTTATCGTTTTGACGAACCATATATTCATTTTTTCTAAATACTTTTAGTGTGCCACTTTCAAGAAATAGTTTTTCTAATCTCGTAGTATCTACACTTTCATTCGCATTGAATTTATCCATGTTAAATGCTTTGTAATTACAAAAATACGAAGAATGATGGATATATTTGGCAAGGTTTCAACAAAATGATTTATCTTTGTGGTAGAGTTATTTGAAGCAATGGAAAAACACAGCAGACTAAAGAAGTTCGCTCGTTTCTATATCGTTACCCATTGTTATACTCTTCTTCTTCAAAAATCTATTATTCAATAGATTACAATCACATTTCTTGTTTTAAAACACATATAATGCCTTTATGAATATTTCAATGAAGAATTAACACATAAAATAGTTTCCAAAATTTCCAAATTATGACGATTCCTCGTATATTTGCAAAAGGAAATGTGTTGTGAAGAATTTCGCCGCAAAGCAGTGCAAAAATTTGGTGGAGCAATAGCGGGAGATTACTTCTTTTTTGAAAATATATCTATAAGAAATACAGCCACTTAAGTCAAAATGACGATTTCTGGTGGCACCACTGAAAATCAAAGGGTTACTCATATGAGTAACCCTTCTTTATTTTTACCTCTCTGCGATATAAACTCCACTAATAATGGCTAAAGCGCCAATACCAGAAGCTATCGTAATAGTTTCTGATAGAAAAATCGCAGAAGTTATCAAGGTGACCAGAGGAACAATGTAAATATAATTGGCTGTTTTTGATGCTCCGAGGGCTCTGACTGCCGTATTCCACATGATATAACAAAGCATTGAGGCGATGACACCCAGAAATAATATATTTAAATATACGACTGGCAGTTTCAATAACTCTAGTTTGATATTTAAAGGGTAGATCGCAAAATAGAAGAAAAGAGAAAGTATCCCATAAAAAAATACTTTTCGTGTAATAAACAAGGTGGGATAAGAACGACTCAAACGCTTTAGGATAAGACAGTAAAAAGCCCACATCGTAGCGGCAACTAAAGTGAGAAAATCACCAAGTGGATTTACTTTTAAAAGAACACTGCCGTTGAAAACAACTAATCCGACTCCAAATAAGGCAACTAAAGATCCATATAACAGTCCTTTCCTAAGAGATTCTTTATAAAATAGGTGAGACAATACCGTTGTAATGATCGGTGCTGTACAGATCAATAATGAAACGTTGGAAGCCAATGTGATGCCCAGTGCCGTATTCTCCGCTATGAAGTATAGGGAACCACCACATAATCCAGACAAGAACAATAAGAATTCATCTTTTACGCAATTAGCCCACAACCGTCGATGCGCTATAGTCAAAATACAAAAATACGCAAGCACGAAACGGTATAACAATATCTCAACCGGTGATAATCCTGTATTAATCAGTATTTTTGTGGAGACAAACGTTGTTCCCCATATAATGACTGTCAATATGGCGATACTATGATACAGAAGATCTTTACTTTTAAACATAATTGTGTTAGAATTAGATTTTTATTTGCTGCAAAGTTATTTAAAGAAGATTGTTTTCCTATACGTCAAGCTTAAATACGATAATTTTCCTATTTTTGTCCTGTTTTGCATTCTATAATTCTAATTCGGGGATATTAAATCAAATAAAACAGGAAAAAAACTATGGCACTACTTGATGAGACAGATATTGAAATTCTTCATTCTTTGCAAAAGGACGCGAAGATCAATACAAAAGAGCTTTCTGAGAAACTTCATATCTCCAAGACTCCTATTTACGAACGAATCAAACGTTTAGAAAACGAAGGATATATAAAAGGATATGTGGCATTGGTCGACAATAAAAAAATAGGATTACCCTTGATCATTTTCTGTAATGTATCTTTAGCTGTACACGATGATGAGCATATCGAACGCTTCAAAGAAGAAATACGGAATATCGATGAAATAATGGAATGTTACTCGACGGGAGGTATTTATGATTTCTTTGTCAAAGTGGTTCTTAAGGATTTAGATGCCTATAATCAATTTGTGTTCGAGAAATTAACCAAGGTTCATGGCATCGTGAAGATGCAAAGCTCTTTTGTGCTTAATGAAATCAAGCATACTACAGTTTTGAATATACCCAAAAATAGTTGATTGAAGCTTAATGTCGCAGTATTAATATGAAATGTCTCTTTTTTACTATAGAATTGATTAGGGGTTATTTATCTTTGCCCCGATAAATTAAATTCTATAAGATGCAGTCATTTAAAATAATAAAGCCTATTCATATATTAACTCCTTATGTAAGATATTATTGGATACTGGAAGATGGCGCGGATGTTTCTGTATCTGAACGGACTTTACCAACGGGCTGCATACAATTAGTATTTCATAGGGGTAAAAGGCTTTTATTAGTAGGAAAAAAAGAATCGCAGCCTCAAGCGTTCATCTGTGGGCAATGCCTCAACTTTTCAGATGTGATGTCAGCCGGAAAGATTGAAATGATCACGGTTGTTTTTCAGCCGTATGCGGCAAGAGCCATCCTTCAACTTCCCCTTAAGTTCTTTTATGGAGAACTTATAGCGGTGGATGCTATAGAAGATTTGGAATTATCAATATTATCCAGAAAAGTGATAGAGGCTGATGATCATGAAACTTGCATCCGCTTGATCGAGCAGTTTTTGATTCACCGTCTTTATAGGTTTGAAGGCTATGAATATAACTTAAAGCGAATATCCGCAGTCCTCCATCAAATAAATGAACAAGCGAAAACTAATATTTCTGAGTTATCTGAAACCGCATGCCTAAGTTCTAAACAGTTCAACCGCATTTTCTTAGATTATGTAGGAGCTACGCCCAAAGAGTTTCTTCGTATCGTTAGGATGCAACGGGCTTTATTTAAGGTACAACAGAATCCATCCATTTCATTCGCTCAATTAGCTTATGAATGTGGGTTTTCTGATCAGTCACATATGATAAAAGAGTTTAAGCTGTTTTCCGGCTATACACCCACGGAGTATCTTTCCTTATGCGCTCCTTATTCTGATTATTTCTCGGAGTGATCAAGATGTCCTTTTTCTTCTATCCTATAGATACGATACGCTCTACTTTTGTGATGTCTTCGCGAGGACATTAACAGTAACTATAAAAAGAAAACAAAATGAACAATTTAATTGCTTTTTTCGAGATTCCAACTGTAGACTTTTATCGAGCGATCAATTTCTATGAAACTATTTTGGGGTTAAAACTATCGGTTTTCGAGTGTGAGACAGAGAAGATGGCTTGTTTTATCGAGCAAGGAGAAGTGGTTGGGGCTTTGTTCTACGCTCCTAGTTATCAACCTTCGCCGGATGGTATCTTAATCCATTTTAATAGCCAAGATATCGAGGACACTTTATCTAAAGTATTGGATAAAGGGGGTAAAATTATTATACCCAAGACAAAGATTGAAGCGGAAAATAAAGGATACTTCGCCGTTTTAGAAGATAGCGAAGGAAATCATGTCGGTATCTACGAAAAATAAGTATCTTCGGCCAAGATATCCCTACAATATATAATATGAAAGAAAATAAGTATGATGATGAACGCTTTTTCAGTCAATACAGTCAGATGTCTCGCTCTGTACAAGGGCTGAGAGGAGCAGGAGAATGGCATGAGCTAAAGAAGATGTTGCCTGATTTTAACGGAAAGCGTGTATTGGATTTAGGGTGTGGTTTTGGCTGGCATTGTCGATATGCCATAGAGCGAGGGGCGACCTTCGCTTTAGGCATTGACCTTTCTGGGAAGATGTTAGACAAGGCACGGGAGATAAATTCCTCCCCGTTGATCGAATATAAAAGAATAGCAATCGAGGATTTTGATTTTGCTCCAAATTCTTTTGACATCGTGATCAGCTCCTTGACATTCCATTATCTCGAGTCGTTCGATACGGTTTGTACAGAGGTATATAAATGTTTAACGCAAGAGGGTGTCTTTGTCTTCTCTGTGGAACATCCCGTTTTTACTGCTTATGGCAATCAAGATTGGATTTACGATTCGGCGGGGAAACCTGCGCATTGGCCGGTGGATCATTATTTTCAAGAGGGAGTCCGGCATGCTCGTTTTTTGGGAGAGGATGTAACCAAATATCATAAGACACTTACGACTTACGTGAACGGATTGATCAAGGCGGGTTTCTGTATCACCCATCTGGTGGAGCCTCAACCGGACGAATCGATGCTGGATACGGTTCCCGGGATGCGAGACGAACTTCACCGTCCGATGATGTTGCTTATCGCCGCTCGAAAGAATTAAAAAAAAGCGTATCTTTGTGGCTGAAAAGATGTCTTTTCCGTGTGCTTGCTAAACCACGTATTAAAAACAAGAAAGATATGAAACAACAAGATGCCGCTTTGGTATGCTTCTCGGGTGGACAAGATTCCACGACTTGCCTTTTCTGGGCGAAGAAGCATTTTTCACGTGTAGAGGCCGTATGCTTCACATACGGACAGAAACATTCCTTGGAAATAGAGGTCGCTCGAAAGATCGCTGCGGATGCGGACGTACCTTTTCAGTTATTGGACGTATCGCTTATCAGCCAGTTAGATCCCAATTGCTCGCTTACGAATGCGAGCATAGAGATGGATCAAGAGAAGCCGGAGGATAGCTATCCGAATACGTTTGTGCCCGGCCGTAATATGGTATTCCTTACTTTCGCCGCTATCTTAGCCCGTGGTAAGGGGATTTATCATTTGGTAACGGGTGTCTCCGAGGCTGATTATAGTGGTTATCCGGATTGCCGGGATACGTTCGTGCGTTCTCTTAACGTAACATTAAATCTGGCGATGGATGAGCAATTCGTAATTCATACCCCGCTTATGGACCGGGATAAGAGCGAAGTCTGGGAATTGTCGGACGAACTGGGCGTCTTTGATCTAGTACGTACGCAGACGCTGACTTGCTATAACGGTGTTATGGCTGAGGGATGTGGGCATTGTCCGGCTTGCAAACTTCGTAAGGACGGATTGGAGAAATATCTGAAAAGGAAAGAAGAGAATCAAAAGTAAATGAAAGAAATGGACGAGAGAAAACAAGAAGGAGAGTTGCATTTATTAGGTGGCTCTACCGTATATAAACAGGATTACGCTCCGGAGGTATTGGAGGCATTTACGAACAAGCATCAAGGAAATGATTATTGGGTACGGTTTAATTGCCCGGAATTCACCAGTCTCTGCCCGATTACCGGACAACCGGATTTCGCTACGATTCATATCGATTATATCCCCGACGTGAAAATGGTAGAGAGCAAGAGCTTGAAGCTTTACTTATTCAGCTTCCGCAACCATGGGGCGTTTCATGAGGATTGCGTGAATATTATCATGAAGGACTTGATAAAATTAATGGATCCGAAATATATCGAAATTACTGGTATATTCACACCGAGAGGCGGTATAAGTATTTATCCGTATTGCAATTACGGTCGTCCGAACACCAAGTTTGAGCAGTTGGCCGAGAAAAGATTATTTGATCATAATCAATAAGATTTCTGACAAATCGTTATCAGTCTCGGCAAAAAACGGTATATTTGCAGCAAGAAATGTTAACTAACTAATAAATCATTTTAGACCATGAACAAAAGATTGCTTACAGTTGCGGCTTTCGCTTTAGCGGGTTGCGTTACCGTTGTCGCTCAAGACAAGAAAAAAGAGTTCAAGATGCCTACAGGTTATGCGGGTATCACGCATGAGATGTCCGAGTTTTACGAACCTGTTCCGCCGGTAGTCACTCCGGGTACAGATTTAAAAGGTGGAGGTTTCACGGCTCCTTCCGACGCTATCGTTTTGTTTGACGGCAAGGATCTTTCCGCTTGGGAGAGCGTAAAGGGCGGTGCCGCCGAATGGGATGTAAAAGATGGCGTATTTACCGTAAACAAGAAGAAGGGTGACATCCAGACCAAACAGAAATTCAACGATTTCCAGATGCACATCGAGTGGCAGGTCCCGACGAATATTACCGGTGAGAGCCAGTCGAGAGGTAACAGCGGTATTTTCCTGCAAGGGATGTATGAGGTTCAAGTGTTAGACTGCTACAATAACCCGACTTACGTGAACGGCCAGACTGGTAGTATCTACAAACAATCCATTCCTTTGGCCAACGCCATGCGTAAACCGGGCGAATGGAACGTATACGATATCATTTATACCGCCCCCACTTTCAAGGAAGATGGTTCTTATCGCACGCATCCAACCGTAACGGTTATCCAGAATGGCGTGGTTTTGCAGAACCATACGACGATATTGGGTACGACAGAGTGGATCGGTTTCCCACAAGTGAAGAAACATGGCGCAGGCCCTATCATCCTACAGAGCCATGGCGATCCTAGCGAGCCGATCAGCTTCCGTAATATCTGGATTCGTGAGCTATAAGAGAAACGTGTTGATTGTAATAAGAAGGGATGGACTTGATATTAAGCTCATCCCTTTTTCGTTAAATAACAGGCTGGTTTTATATGAGAGAAACATTTTTTTCTATAGCACGAAATTTTAGTTTTCCTTAGATGAAACAAAAGTTTTCCAATGGAGAAACTCTAGTTTCCTGCTGAAAAAACTTTAGTTTTTCGATAATGAAATTAACAAAAACTGTAATTGGCTGATTAATAGCAATTATACTATTATCTCTTCTCCGGCATATATTTCCAAAAACGAGCCGGCATATGTTGGCGATGAAGCCGTGGGTTTAAACGCTCCTTGATAGCGATAGACTTAAAATACTCCTTCCACATACTTTGAAAAAGTTTCTCATCCTTATCCATGATATCCTCACTAAGCAATCCGGTCAATAAGTGTGAATCTTTCTCTTCGAAACGGACTTCTATCGTATCGTTAAGATCATAATAATATCCATACTCTCTTTTTAAGTCGTAAATGAGCCATTGCTGATCAGCGAAACGGTCTTGCGCATAAGGTAATACCAAAGGTAATACGTTATATATAGGTGCGATGGCAGCAAAGTAAGTTCCATCCGCCGCTTTTTGGAAACGAAAGAATTGCATCACTCGCAAGCGTTCGTTGTTTACTTTCTTCCAGATCTTGGCCGTTTCCAATATGTCCGGGTCACCAAGATTGAACTCAATCGTGGCTGGAGCATCGATCGCTTTGCGGATATATCTGAATAACAACAGGTCTACTTCCGGTAATTCCGACAACCAAGTTACCGTCAACCCGGAAAGAGAAGACTTGGAGATTTTCTTCTCAAGCCCTTTCCATACCCGCTCTGCTTTCCGGTCGTCCGTATAAATCCGGATCGCCTCGTCATAGAACAATGGAAATGGCTCGCCCTCGGTTACTAACAAATCCGGAAAAGTCCGGCGGGAATAGGCATCGAATACAGCGGTAAGCAATCCCTCAAAAGTCTTGTCGTAAACAAATATAATCATTATCAATCCTTCTTATAAAACAGGCGTTAATCTATAAAAGGCAGTATAAGCTGCCGATCGTCTACTTTCTTTCCGCTCTTTCTCGTCAATAGTTGCCGGACGGTTTCAGGGCTGACCTCATTCACGGTCTGCGTCGGGAGTTCCCGGCAAGTAATAAAATAGCTAGCCTTTTTCATGACCACTCCTATTTTCTTCAACTGCTCTGAACCGAGATTAGCGTAACGCCGGGAAACAATTATGATCTTTGCCGATTTCACGCCAATTCCCGGAACCCGAAGAAGCATCTCGTAATCCGCTTTATTGATATCTACTGGAAAGACCTCCGGATGCCGCAGGGCCCAAGCCAACTTCGGGTCCACGTCTAGATCCAGATCCGGATATGCGTCATTGACAATCTCATCTACCTTGAATTGATAAAAACGCAATAACCAATCCGCTTGATATAAACGATTCTCACGGACCAGCGGAGGCGTGGTAAGTGCCGGAAGACGGTTATCATACGCATTTACCGGAATGAATCCCGAATAGTAAACACGCTTCATCGTAGGTCTCTGATATAAGGCCGATGATAGACGAAGTATATCCTTGTCGGTATCCGCCGTAGCGCCAACGATCATCTGTGTGCTTTGCCCGGCGGGAGCGAATCGTGGGGCATACCGGAAACGCTTGCGTTCCTCGGCGCTTTGTAATACACCTTGTTGGATATAACGCATAGGGGCAAATACGCTTTTAAAATCCTTTTCCGGAGCTAGAGTCCGCAAGCTCGCCTCATTCGGGATCTCTATATTCACGCTTAAACGATCGGCGTAAAGCCCAGCCTCATTTACCAATTCTTGGCTGGCTCCGGGGATACTCTTCATATGTATGTATCCATTGAAGTGATGTACGAGGCGCAAATCCTTGATGGCTCTCACCAACCGTTCCATCGTGTAATCCGGGTTTCGGACCACGCCGGAGCTTAAAAACAATCCTTCAATGTAATTACGTCGGTAAAACTCGATCGTAAGATTCACCAACTCGGTAACGGAAAGCGTAGCTCTCGGTAAATCATTACTTCGCCGGTTGATGCAGTAGGCGCAATCGTACATACAATAATTCGTCAGCATGATCTTTAAAAGCGAGATACACCGTCCGTCCTCAGCGAAACTATGGCAAATACCCCATCCAGCGGCACTTCCTATAGCCCCGCTCTTATGCGAACGGGAGGTTCCGCTGGAAGCGCAGGATACGTCATATTTTGCCGACTCGGCCAAGATTTTCAATTTCTCGAGCACTTTCTCGTCCATAATTTCACCGATATGTTTCGTACAAAGATAATGATCTCATGGGAAAAAGCCTCCATTTATAACTTCCTCATTATTTTTTTCGAAAAAAATAGCCAATCCCTTTAAACGAATTTAGCATACCCTTACTCCTCATCATAAGAAAGACAAAATATGGAAACAAGAAAAGAGGTCATAAAGCAAATGGGTGATGAGATGAAAGAGGATATTTTCCTTGAGGTGAACCGTCGTATCCATCGTAATCTACGTAAAAGATTTTGGTTGAAAGCATCCGCTATCGCCGCCTCTATTGCTCTTTTACTGGGAGTCTCTAATTATATCTCATATCATGAAGGCTATAAGAACCAAAACAGCCAAATGGTCGAGATGGCAAACCCGATGGGCATGAGGTCATCGATTGTTTTATCGGATGGAACACGAGTGATTCTGAACGCAGGTACTACCCTTAGCTATCCGGCCGCTTTTGTCTCAAGCCAAAGAGAAGTGAAAGTGAACGGGGAAGCTTTCTTCGAAGTATCACATGATAAGGACCACCCATTTATCGTAAGTGCGGAAAACGTGAAGGTGAAGGTACTTGGAACTAAGTTTAACGTGAAAGCCTATAAAGAAGATGACCATATAGAGGTCACTCTTACTGAAGGAAAAGTAGGTGTCGGACTAGGAGAACATCACGACATGATGTACATTTCTCCGGGCCAACAAGCTCTTTTCAATAAGATGAAACAGTCTTTTTCGAAATATGAAGTAAATTTAGACTACTATACATCATGGAAAGAAGGTAAGTTCTACTTTAAAAGTGTAACCTTTCTAGAGATAGCCAAGCAACTAGAACGTCGGTTCAATGTACATATATCGGTTGAACCGGCAAAACTTCAAAGAACCGTTTTTTCAGGTGATTTTGTGCGGGGTGAAAACTTAGAGCAAATACTTCGGATTATTACCGCAGATAAACGAACGGACTACACCATGCGAGGTGACAGTATATGCATCTATGAGAAATAAAACAATTGAGTATTAATCTTATAAAAATGATACGAATATGAAAGACACGACATGAAAATAACAAAAAAACGGAAAATGCTACCAACATCTTCCGTTTTGAGAGAATGATCTTAGTTCGAATTATAGCGACACAATTACAAACCTAAAATCAATACGAAGATATGCATTTTAAATTAAATATTAGGCGTTATTCGCCGATTTCTCACTTCCATAAAATCGTTAATATTATGAGATTATCCCTAGTACTATGTATGTTGACTATTTTCTGCGCATCGGCTACCGTAAGTTATTCGCAGGTCAACGAGATTTCTCTTCATTTGGAAGATGCCACGTTGGAACAAGCTCTTGAGGCGATCAAGCAACAGAGTGAGTATTCGTTTTGGTATAGAAACGATGAGATTAATCTAGGCCGTAAGGTTTCTGTAAATATCAATAATCAGAATTTGCTTCATCCATTCTATATGGTTTATATAAGCCATGAGGGAGAAGTGATTTGTGATCACTTGTCTCCTAAAACTATGCTTGACAATATGCGTGCAGCTTGTCGGGGAAAACATGAACCTGATAAGGCTTTATGTTCTGTGTTCAATAAAGAAACGAAAGACGGGCGTGAGATGAGCCACTATTCAGATTTGCTACAGGAAGCTATTCATAGCATTATTGAAGTGAAAGAGGAATCGGATATAATGAGCCTTTTCTCGGCAGGTGAAACTACTGCGCTTCGAAATAAAATATCAGGGCTTGATGATTTTGAGCTAATCTGTTTTTTGGTGATTAAATAGTGAAAAGTTATGTACAATCTTCCGCAATCAACCATCGTAAACAGAGTTATTCCCAAGAAAACATTTGTAAATCAATTGGGAGCTAATACTCGTATGAAAGATCACTTCACAAACGATGTGGTTCGAGTGGAATGGCTGGCTAAGTTAGCGCCAAGTACTATTAATGTGGCAGATGGAAAAGAAGTACATGAAATCACTATATTTCTTGTGCCTGTTAAGGAGGAAAATTGTCCGGATGATATTTTTTCTTTTATTGATGGTATGATACCACGACACACGCTCTTTATTTTACGGTGGGGAGATATGACTTGTTTGCATCTTAATTACAAAGAATGGATGGAAAGCAGTACGAAGACGGATAAAACTTTTCGTATTGTCAAGACGTATCATTCTCGATGGATAAAAGATACTGAAATCAGTCTTTCTATAGAGGGGTTGACGATGGATGCTATCTATGAAACACTTGTTCGTCAAGTAGCTGGGGAGCGTATTATCATGCAAAGTGGAAATTTACGTGAGGATGTAGAAAAATCAATTCAACGTGAAGTGTTGCTTAAAGAAATAGAGATTTTAAAGCGTAAAGAGGTTAAAGAAAGGCAGCCTCAAAAAAAGTTTGTATTGCATCAACGACTCATAGCATTGGAATTAGAAATAAGTGAAGAATGAAAATTTAGATAATATATGGAGAAACTTAGAATGCAAACGCTTGATGGCGTTCAGGACAATATAGATAAAATAGCTGCACTCTTTCCTAACTGTATTACTGAACGGAAAAATGCAGAAGGAAAAGTTACTTTAGCAATAGATTTTGATAAGTTGCGGCAGGAACTTTCTTCGGAAATAGTAGAAGGT
>ERZ780208.1165-NODE-1165-length-22348-cov-7.374557_pt1 | contig 22348 bp, 19 predicted proteins | sample MGYA00511167_ERZ780208 | MGnify/ENA primary metagenome ERZ780208 (study PRJEB29588, sample SAMEA2159202) | human gut metagenome | biome: human gut; feature: human-associated habitat; material: faeces | place: Denmark | collected 2008/2010 ...
ATGAAATTGTAGGGACGTGCATTTGGCACGTTGACGTAATCGGTTGATATTCAATAAACATCGCGAAGCGATGTCCCTACAAGTCAGACACATTATATGATTCTGCGACACCCGCTGACACAACAATCCTACTGTCTTGTGATTCATATATTCTGATGTGAAACGATTGTCATTCATATATTCATGTCAACTGTCATGTTCGCGTGACGGTATTATCTTTGCCACAACTCCGATTATATATTCCTCCGGCACGAAACCCCAATAGCGGGAATCAAACGAATCGAACGAATTGTCACCGCTGATATGGTAGTAGTTATGGCGGAACCGGTAGGTCGTGAAGCGGCGGCCGTTGGCAAAAACGGCCATGCTGTCCCAGTCGTATGCAATCTTTGCACCAGTCTCCCATTCCAATATTCTGCGGTAGAGAGTTGCTTCACGTGGCGTGACGTTAATTATGTCTCCACGCCGCGGAACGTATAACGGACCCCAGTTTTGGATGTTCCATCCGAAATGCTTGTCATGGATGGGTGCCACATCATAAACACCTTTTCTCTTCAGAAGTTCAGGTGTCTTGCTTTCCAACAAATCTTGTCTTGCTTTACATCCCAATGTGTTTGAATAATTGTTGTTGTACAAATGGCCATTCACGGCTTTCAGGGTGTCGCCCGGCAATCCCGTTATGCGCTTACAATAAACATGGTTCATCACGAACGAAATCCTGTCATCATGAAGTGGAAAATTGAATACCACTATGTCGTTGTGGCGAAAACCTCTTATCCCTTTCAGCCTTACAGACCGTAATTCCTGCCCTCCGTTATTGAAGAATAAGTTGGTGTAGAGGCGCGGACCAGCTAACAGCTTGTTGACGATGACCTTGCTTCTGGGTGTGATAGTAGGAGTCATCGACAAAGACGGAACGGTGAAGTAGTCGAAGAGGAATGTCTTCATGAGCAGCCATGTGCCATAAATGGCAAGCACGAACAGAACGTAACTGGCCCATTTCAGGATTTTCTTTATCATAGCGTTTCCGGTTTTTCTTGTTCCGCTTTGGCTGTAAGATAGAGATTGGCTGAAGCCATCATTAGAAGCACCGCACTCTTGACGAACGACGACACGGGCGTGAAGTGGATCAGTTCACCGAAACATCCGCATGTCTCTATACTCCCCATTATGGTGGGGAAAAAGAGGTTAGTGGCCGTGAGATAGACAAAGAAGAGCAGCATCCCGCAAAACGCGATTCCTGTGGGGAGCGCCAGCCGGCGCCACAACGCGGCGACGCCGACGGCAATCTCCACAGCACAGACCGCGACAGCAATTTCAAAGGAAAAGCCGTGCAGCCATTCGCCGACGTATGCGTCACCGTACATCTGTACCTCCTGTTCAAAAGCGCGTATGGCGACGGCTTTGAGCATGCCCGACAGGATGAAACAGACGGCCAGCAGGCGCCTTATTATATTGTTGATTGTGTTGATGTTCATTGTTGTTTTTATAATATGCGGTATTCCCGCTGAAAGTTGATGTATAAGGAGGATGACTATACATGTTCTGTATCTCACTTTATTTCAAAATGACCACATAAATCTTCGTCTTGATGTACGACCATTTGTATTGAATATAATCCTTTGCCTCTTTTTGACAAATCGAAATAATATGTATTCTTTGAGTTTGCTTGCCTCATTACCGATACGACATTGGTATCACCCTTATATATATTGATATTCACCGCCGGATAATCAGCATAAAACTTTATGGCAAGCATTTTGGTTTCCGTATTCATCAATGCCACCGCCTCTGCTTCCTCGTCATCACCGATAGCGATATTGCAGATACTATCTACTTTCATTTCATCTGCTTTGCCTGTTACATAGCAAACCTTAAGTCGTTCTGCTGTGATATTCAAACAGAATGTCCAAGAAACGAATAATGCTAATATTAAGTTCTTCATCTTTATAAATTTATTTGTTTTACTCTTTCTATATATGAAGTGTGTCGCGGGAATTACCACCACGTCTGTTTCTTATTCTCATAAATGAAAATCCGTTCTTCCTTGCCTTTCGACAAGTCGCGCAACCATAACAATGCTCCTGATGGGACATTATCAAAGACAAGATGTTCTGCCGTCGCATGTTGCCGTCCCAACGAATGCCATTGATTGGCATCGTAATACAACAGTTCATATTCATCGCCAATGTCTATATAATTGCCGTCATTGCGCAGATAGACCGCGATTGAGTCTATGCGGTTTTTGTTTCCTAAGTCTATCCCGACAGAATATCCGATTTGACGGTTTTCAATGTCCGTAAATGTATCTCCATCAAAACAGCGCTCTACTTGCTCCGCACCATTAATAAAGGGTGTTCCCAAGAGTCTTTCACCTCCGGAATAGACACACAATTCCGTTATGGAACCACGACGGCGCGGATGTGACACGTATTTTATATATCGGTAATATGCCTCTTCTGAGTCCGGATATATCATATTTCTGAATACAGGTGTATGCTTCACCGTATATAGTGTATCGGCATTCTTGAAATCGCTGCGATTGGACGCGACTACTGAAGCCCCCAATGTTTCGATCCATGCCCGCAATATGCTTCGCGCGAATGGGTATTTGCGGGTCAGCACAACGGTATTGGTGTGTGATTTGTCAACAGATATCTGTCTTATTTTGCCATTAACAAGAAAAAACGGGGAGCTGATAGCTTTCAACTTACCTGCTGAGTATGCCATTGGCAGATATATAACTGAATCTGCAAGCCCTTCAAAACAGCATTTGCCATAGAAATTCCGCTGTGCGTATGCAACAGGCGTCCAATCCTCACCAGTAGCAAAGACGGCGAGATATGCACAGTCGATATCAGAAGACAAACTGGATTCGTATTTTCCGTCAAGTCCATACTCACCAGACACATCTTGGGAGTAGACCTGAGAAAACAGGTCGCTTACGGAACTTTCAGCAGCCTTATCCGAGTAGTCAGGTTGGTGAATGGCATAAGAACTGCGCCATATTTTAGGTACTGTCTTTACAAAATCAAGTGGAACCGGATAATCGTCCTCGATTTTCTGCTTTAATGAGAATGACGACGAATTGATAGGATTGTATCTCCTTGCTACGCTATCGCCGGCACCTACAGTATAAGTACCGTCTGCCGTTACCAACGCCACCCATGAATGTCCGGATGTGCCGTAATTGGCCCAACGTGTTATGCCGTCAATTACAGCCGGAATGCCAAGCGCCCTCATCACATAAGCGATATACAAGCATTGTTGAAGACATCGCCCGCGCTTGATATGGCTGATGTCTATCGCATTGAGCATATATGGCATATTGCCAATATGACGCACTCTGACTTCTGAAGACACGCTGCGATATAGAGCATGATAGGCCTGCTTCAAGTCTGTTATGGTATCTACCACAGAATGGTAACGTTGGAACAACGAATCCCGCCATCCCTTTGGAGACAATTGTTCGTCGACAAAACGGTAGGGAAGTATGTGGTGAAAAAACAGTTCTTCGCTTACTTCCGCTTTCCAAGGTGACCGATTCCATGTTTCAAAAGCAGCATCAATATTATCAATGATGTAGTCTGCCTTCAAGGCACGTGCATCGTATAAATATTGTGGTTTATCTATTGTTTTATAATCCAGCCACCACTGTTCCATTGTCTTATTGGTCAATGTATCGGCTGTTAATAGACGTTTTGTGAAAGAATCGACAGCTTCACTCGTCTTCGTTCCATGAAAGGCCATGTTGGATATTATGAGTTCAGCAGCCCGAAGTTTCGCTTTGTCTCCTGTCCGATACCGTTCTATTACAGCATCAAGTTCACACCGGTTTTCCCCAGCAACCTCATAGGTAAGGTCAAAGGATGGACTGCTACATGAAAGCAGGACAGCAAAAACGCCTGTCGTCAGCAAAGCTATACGATATTGTTCCATAAGCAAATGTTTATTTAAGCATGTGTACCGAGCATCATTACTGATTATTATCAGTGTTTTTTATTTCTCTAATATTATCAAAGAACATTCTTTTTATTTTTTTGTTTTTAAGTGGGTCACCAACAAGTATCACGTTGTTATCTTCATCCATCAAAAATGTGTGATACATCTTATCCATTGGTATATCTTCATTTGTTTTACTGAAGATATTGCAAGTATCTATATACAAAGGATATTTGAACTTTGTGTTTTTTAGCTTTTCGAAAAAAGAATCTTTTTTAATTTTTGATGGTGCAAACAAAATCGTAGTTCTAACGAAATCGTAATTAATCCTTAAGGTGTCCAACAGAGATTCCCATTTCAGGATATTCCCAAGGTAACAGGAAGAACACTCTGTGCTGTCTACATATACGACAAGATTTAATGGCTCCGCCATAGAATAGTCATAAAGCGTATGGGGACCTTTATACATTAATATCTTATCGTATGGAACAATTACTTTGTGATTGAGCATTTTATTAATATTGTCTTCTATCTGTTTCTTTTGTTCCGTACACCCCGTAAACATCAAAAATGTCATGGCGCATATAGCCCAGAATACCCGGTCGGGTATTCTGGAATGATATTGTAGTATTCTCATTGTATTTCAGTTTCATTTCGTTTTAAACTTTACAAGTAATATTACGGCTAAGGTAAATGATAAGCATTTTATTTCTAAAATCAAAAGGAATTTATATTAGTCATATATGCCTCATTTTTTTACCGGCCTTACCAAGGCCAAAGGCTAATAAAAACCTTTGGATTTATAAAGGTTACTTTATATGATATGAGATGATAAGATATTTATCTTCTTCATCCTTATACTTCATTAATTGGTTTAGATACTCATCATCGGTGTTATACGTCTTTATTCTGGATAGTTCAGACGTGTTGATAAGCCCATATAGAACATTATTGTCAGAAGCTATGATATTATATAAAGGGAAACATTCTGTATTTTTGTCCAATCTATAATTGTAGCGTTTACAAAGTTGCTCTTGTTTGTTGAGAATAACATATTCAAGATTCTTACATGCCGTGAAGATATATTTGTCCGTCTCGTATATATCTGTAAAGCCCAAAAACATATCTTCTTTCAATAGTTTTTGATATGTCATGATACTGAAATCGTTTATTTTCTTTTGTTCTTCTAAAGCGAAAAGTCGTTTTTCCGTTACATACCGATATTCGATTATGTCATTTATGCTATAAATATTGTTATCAAAAGGCAAGACATATCTTATGACATTGTTGTGAATTGAGAAAGGATGGACACCAATGGCTTCCTTGGTATTGGCTGTTGACATTTCTGTTCTTGCAATTACCGACGCGTCCTTTTCCTTTAAATTCAGCATGTTATAGACTTTATTGTCCTTATTATATATATAATTGCTGATGAATAACAAATCATTGTCTATACTTTCTGCGTCTTGCACATTTGTGGCCAACTCGCCAATTTTGACACTTTCTTTAAATTCGCCATCTATTGTGTATTTAAGAATCTTTCCTGCATAGGTATCTACAATTGAGACCAACCTGTCATACCCGATATAGAATGTTGACGGCGATATATACTCACCATTTCCATGCCCCTGCCTGCCTATTGTTTTGATAAGTTTTCCGGTTTTGTTAAAACGGAATACTCTGTCGTTATCGAGGATGAGCACATCATCTTTGGTCACCAACACTTTTTTAGGTGCTGTCAATGGATTATCTTTACCGCAATCCAATTCTGTTATTTGTATGTCTGTATATTGTAGCTCTTGGGCATTACGCAAGCAGTCCTCATCATACCCGTAAATATCAGAGACATTTTTTTGTATCTCACACGACGACAGTAGAACTATCGTGATGAATAATAATGTTTTTTTCATTAATTCGTTCTTTAGTTTGATTATAAAAAGTATTATTCCATATTATCCAAGTTAGATTATATTCTTGCATCAGACTGAGACAAACCCATTCTCACGAATTTACACAGCCTGATACAAGAATTTAATCCTATAACTGATTTCTTGCTATTTTGTCATTTTTACTATGCCAATTTTTGGCCATCAGAGAAAAGCCCTTGCTCTGTACAACAATTATCTTTACTTTCTTTGCATTCATATCGTGCCCATGGTATCACATACTTTTCTCCTTTGCTATATGAACCTTTTAATGTAATACCGAATATAGAAACTTCTCCAGACGCAGTACAGTCTATTGTTTCGAACCCGCTCGCTACACAGACAGAGGCCATATTCCAATTACCACCCGCACTATAACATTCTTCTTCCCTCGTTTTTTCTTCTTGGCTAACTTCTTTAGTATCAGCCAATGCTTCCACATTAGCCAATAACAAATCAGCTTCTTCTACAGCAGAACTGGAAGTATATGCGTGGTAACTACCTGCAAAGGCCACCAATGCAAGCATAAAACTTCCTGAAATCAAAAACTTTTTTCGTTTCATATCTTTTTTAATTTTATAAATTTTGCCGACACTTTGATTTTGGTAGCCAGCTTCACCTTTATATTTCTAAACGTTTATAAATATATTCGTCATAAAGACATTAGTGTTTTTTCACCATGAACGCAAACCACGCAACCGTTATAAAACGATTATTAATGCAATTGAATTGCGAGTAGAATATGTGTACCGGAAAAGAAAAATAATCCGGTACACATTGCAGAAATCATGGTATCAGTCTACTAAACAATTATTCTACAGAAAAACTACAATACAACTCAGTGTCTAAGTCTTCGGCTGCTATCTCTATTTCATATTGTCCAGCTCCGTATTCAGACAGAGGAAATGAACACGTTGAACCTTCATAGACATCACCGCATATTTCCGAGTGGACAGGCGTACCATCTTTGCTGATTGTTATTACGACACCTGACAAAGGCTTGTAAAACTCAAAGCCAAGGATATTTGTCTCACCATCAAACGTAGCTTCCACTATATCTGTATAGCGGGCTGGAGCACGGTGAGGCCTTTCAACTTTTTCTTCGTAATCAGCTTTGTTTACGATTGTAATTCTAATCAGCGTTGCGCATGGAATTGTTGTAATCGGTGATGTTGTGGTTACATCGCCAGCATAGACAGTTACAGGAAGCATGGTGAGCATCAAAGCCATCATGGTCAGACTCCTTTTCATTCTTCTAATTGTTCTTTTCATCATTTTTTGTTTTAAATGGTTAGTATTTATTTATGAATGTTTTACACGCTATGGTCGTTTCTTCCCACAAAGCGCACTGCAAAGATAGGATAAAGGTTTTGTTCCCACCATAGAATTTTTAAAGAAAATGCGAATCTTGTTGCTGACAGAAATATGCAGTTAAGTTATTGTGTATTTGCACGTTAACCACTAATATAGGCCTTGAAAAAATATGCTTTTGGCAACAATTAGCAACAATTTTAGCCCACAAATCGGCTGTTTTTGTTCTCCACGACCCTTTCTTGAAATGATTTTCACATACAGGCAAATAAAACATAAACATATTTTTCCCGTTTTTGTTTTTCCGTATAAATAAATTTTTTATCTTTGCAAAAAAAATAATTTAAATAAAATAATCTAAACAGACATGAACAAACAGTTTACGAAAACATTTATATGCTCGTTACTCGCAGTCATAATGTTTGCATGCGCAGACAGTAGCGATTCTTTTAAGTTGCTCACAGATGCCGACAGACTTATGGAGAGCAATACCGACTCTGCTCTCACATTGCTCAACCGCATAGATACTGCGGCTGACTTGCGTGAAGATGGACGAAAGGCTTTATATTATCTTTTGCTAACACAAGCACAGCATAAATGTTATCATCCTACAACGGCGGACAGCATGTTGGATTTCAGCCTCAAACATTATCAAGCAATTAAAGACGAAGAAAAGCTCGCGCGCACATATTATTATATGGGAATAATAGCGTATCACAGGAAACAGTATGAAATATCTATTTCACAGCTGAAATCAGGATTAAAAGTGGCTAATAAATTGGATAATGACGAGCTTAAATCAAAATATTATGAAAGTTTGTGTGAAATTAATGAAGATTGTGGGTATTGGGATTTGTCACTTCTGTATGGTAAAGAGCTTCTTGCTCATGCGTTAAAAATGCGAGATACAGGAACCGTAGTCCGTAGTTATTCCTATCTATATTATATATATAAGAAAATGAATAATTTGGATAGTGCTGATGTTTATTGCAGGAGGCAGATACCTTTGTCTGATTATTTTTATGATAAATCCAGCTCGTTTACAAATATCGGATGTATGTATCTACGTCGCGGCGATTTGGATTCTGCGAAATTATATTTGACGCAATCACTTAATATAAAATGGCGTCATAACACGGCTGCCGCCTTATCTGATATATATCTGCGTGAAGGAAACTTGGAGGAAGCAACAAATATGCGCGACAAGGCTTTGAAAACCGCTAATCCGGAACTAAAAAAGGAAATTCTGACAGTATATGCCGATTTCCTTGCCAAAAGCGGGAATAATCAGAAAGCACACGAAACATACAGGCAGGTAATACAGATTTCAGACTCTCTACGCTCCACAGAAAAGAAAAACATCATAGCTGAATTGCAGATGAAATATGACAATAAGGAAGCGGAACACAGAAGAGAGACGGCGGAAATGAGGTTATGGATCATATTGTCGCTGTCATTAGCCGGCCTTTTGGGCTTCATCTCGGCTATCATGATACTCATCCGCTACTACAAGCGAATCATAAAGCGGATGAAGAGACTCACGAAAAAGATCAGACGTGAATATGTCTCAGTGCTGGAAGAAAAGCAGGAGCAGATGGACAAAATCAGTGAGACCATCAAGGAACTTGAAAAAGACAGGGCTAAGAATGATAAAGTTATACAGAAGCTGCACAAGAAGATGGCTGACATAAAACAGAACTTGTGTATGAGACTGGGGCGTGGACATAACATATTTAATAAAATTAAGGATGGAACGGAAGTCTTTCTTAAAAAGAACGATGAGCGTTCGTATCTGATAGAATATTACTCCATAAGGGAATATAAGACTTTCTATCGTTGGAACATGAAATATACAAAGCTGACATCCGGTCTGCTCGTCTTCCTGATTCTGTGCGACATGGGAATCGACGACGATAGAATCAAGGAGATACTCGGCATATCAGACACCACAATAAGGGCAAACAGGTCGAAACTCAAAAAACAGGAGAAAGGCAACACAGGAGAAGACTTGGAAGAGCTGGAAAAACTGGAAGAACTTGATGGACTGGAAGAACAGGAAGATCTGGAAGTTGAGCCATGCTAAATATGATATTGGTATTTGCGGCATATTTGCGTTCTATAATTAACCTGCATTATTCATACTGTTCCGTAACGAAAGGGCTAAATGGCAGTGCATTGGCGTGAGCACAGCGATGACGATGCAGAATGTAGTAAATCCTACTTTCAAAGAGGAAGAGCGAGCATTGCGCTGAGGGGCTGCCAGTTAGTCCTTGCAGTACGAACGAGTATGAATAATGCAGGTTAACAATTCATTCAATCAGGTAAATGACTGATATTGTTATAGAAACTATAACCGCTGAAAGATTTTCTTGCCAAACATCTGATATGACAATACGCTATGGCGTGGGATTATATATCGTCCCGTGATTTAAGTCCAGCGGGAAGGCCTTTCCTATAAGCAATGACCGTACGCAGACAAGTATTGTTTGTCTTGTAAATAGCTCGGCTAAATCAGCAAGCGAATAATAGTCCGTAACATTTCCATGTATTTGTTTGCTTAATTGGAAAAATAGGTGTAAATTTGCAACGGTTTAAACTATTTAACGAAAAAAATGACTATCACAAGAAGAATCGTTTTGCCGGCAGTCATGATTGCTGTTGTCATGCTTCTCGGCGCGTGCTCAAGCACGAAGAATGTGGCCTATTTCCAGAACAGTTCAAGCGTTAATCTTGAAAACTCAAAAGTTCTATATGACGCCCGCATCATGCCGAAAGACCTGCTGACCATCACTGTCAGCACGACAGACCCGGAGGCTGCGCAGCCTTTCAATATGACCGTTGCGACAGCGTTCAATCAGGCGTCGCGCAACTCGACATCACAGCCCCTGCTGCAGTCATATCTGGTGGATAACGACGGAAACATTGATTTCCCGCGTGTCGGTCGGGTGCATCTTGGCGGACTGACAAAATCGCAGGCCGAGGCCCTCATTCTGGAGAAAATACAGCCCTACATGAACCTCAACGAGACACCCATCGTCACGGTGAGAATGATTAACTATAAGATTTCGGTTTTGGGTGAGGTCGCACGTCAGGGCATGTACACCGTGACGAATGAGAAAATCAACATTCTTGAAGCGTTGGCTATGGCCGGTGACATGACTATCTACGGTGTGCGTGACCGCGTCAAGTTGATTCGTGAGGACGCCAATGGACAGAAGTCCATACACGTGCTCAATCTGAATGACGCAGATCTGATTAACTCAGACTATTATTACCTGCAGCAGAATGACATCGTCTATGTGGAGCCGAACAAGGTGAAGGCGCAGAATTCGAGTGTCGGCAGCATGACAACGCTGTGGTTCTCGGCAACGTCAATCCTCATATCGCTCACGTCGCTGTTGTATAATATCCTTAATTAAAAGAACCAGACGCAGACTGGGCATGTGCGTAAGGCTTGTGCCCGGCGTGCAATATATATTAATGTATGTGCGGAATAGTTGGCTATATAGGTAACAAGGAGGCTTTTCCGATACTGATCAAAGGTCTCCGGAGGCTGGAATACCGCGGGTATGACAGTGCCGGCGTCGCCTTGATAAATGACAACGGAGAACTGAATGTGTGCAAGACAAAAGGCAAGGTGGACGACCTTGTCAACTATTGCAGTGACAAGAACATTTCCGGTACGGTCGGCATAGCCCACACCCGATGGGCCACACACGGTGAGCCTTCTGCCATGAACGCCCATCCGCATTATTCTCAGTCGAAAAATCTCGCGATAATCCATAACGGCATCATCGAGAACTATGCCGCGCTGAAGGAGAAGCTGACAGCTAAGGGCGTGCAGTTCCGTTCGGGCACGGACACGGAAGTGCTGGTCCAGCTGATTGAGTATATTCAGGAACGGAAGAACTTCGATTTGCTGACGGCCGTGCAGTTTGCGCTTCACGAGGTGATTGGCGCGTATGCCGTGGCTCTGATAGACCGTCGCGACCCTAATCAGATAATAGCTGCGCGCAAGCAGAGTCCGTTGGTGGTCGGCATAGGCGAGAATGAGTTCTTTCTCGGCTCTGACGCCAGCCCGATTGTCGAATATACGGATCAGGTGGTATATTTGGAAGACGGCAATATAGCTGTTATCCGCCGCGGGGAGGAGCTGAAGGTAGTGAACATACTCAACCGCAGACTCAACCTTGACGTACAGACCGTGGACATCAATCTCGGCCAGCTGGACAAGGGCGGCTATCCGCACTTCATGCTGAAGGAGATATTCGAGCAGCCTGACTGTCTCACAAACTGCATGCGCGGACGTGTCAATGTCGATACGGACAATGTCGTGCTGAGCGCCGTGATAGACTATAAGAAGCAGTTGCTCGAAGCAAAGCGCTTTATAATCGTAGCCTGCGGAACGTCATGGCACGCCGGACTTATCGGCAAGCAGATGATTGAAAGTTTCTGCCGCATACCGGTGGAGGTTGAATATGCCTCGGAGTTCAGGTACCGTAACCCGGTGATAATGAAAGGTGACGTCGTGATTGCGATTTCTCAGAGTGGCGAGACGGCCGACACGCTGGCCGCGCTGAAGTTGGCCAAGGAGAACGGCGCGTTCGTCTATGGTATCTGCAATGCCATCGGTTCAAGCATAGCGCGGGCTACCGACACTGGCTCATATATACATGTAGGACCGGAAATAGGTGTGGCTTCGACGAAGGCTTTCACCGGTCAGGTGACGGTGCTGACGATGCTGGCGCTGGCATTGGCCAAAGAGAAGGGCACCATCAGCAACGAGGACTATATGAAGATAGTGCAGGAGCTGCATGAGATACCGGAGAAGATGAAGATGGTGTTGAAGCAGAACAATCGTATGGCCGACTTGAGCCGGATGTTCACATACGCCCGCAATTTCCTTTATCTCGGTCGTGGCTACAGTTATCCGGTGGCACTTGAGGGTGCCCTGAAACTGAAGGAAATAAGTTATATACACGCCGAAGGTTATCCGGCAGCGGAAATGAAGCACGGACCAATCGCGCTGATAGACTCGGATATGCCGGTTGTGGTGATTGCCACTCACAACGCTATGTATGAGAAGGTGCTGAGCAACATACAGGAGGTCAAGGCCCGTAAGGGCAAGGTCATTGCTCTGGTGACTGAGGGTGACGACACGATAAGCCGTATTGCCGACGAGGTCATTGAGCTGCCGAAGACCATTGAATGTCTGGAGCCGTTGCTCGCGACGATACCGCTGCAGCTTCTGGCATATCACATTGCCGTCTGCAAAGGCAAGAACGTCGACCAACCGAGAAATCTGGCAAAGTCGGTGACGGTGGAATAATCAGCAGGAGGACATACCGGCCTCCGTGTCGGTTTCATTAAAGAAGAGAACTTGACGCGGAGGCCGTTTTTTATATGCGGACTTTGAGAGTAAAAAGATAAAAGAAGTGATTTAGGATAATAGAATGGAGCAGTTGAAACATGAATGCGGCGTGGCCATGATAAGGCTGCTGAAGCCGCTCGACTATTACAGGCAGAAGTACGGTACGTGGCTGTATGGGATGAACAAGCTATATCTCATGATGGAGAAACAGCACAACCGCGGACAGGAAGGTGCCGGCATCGCCTGTGTGAAGTTGAACACCCGGCCGGGCGAGGAGTATATGTTCCGTGAGAAGGCACAGGGTTCAAACGCAATCACGGAGATATTCGCCAATGCTCAGGAGAGTTTCAGACACTTGTCTTGTGAGCAGCTGGCTGACACGGAGTATGCCAAGAACAATCTTCCGTTTGCGGGCGAGCTGTATATGGGACATCTCCGCTATTCCACCACAGGAAAGAGCGGACTGAAATATGTCCATCCTTTTTTGCGTCGCAACAATTGGAAGGCGAAGAATCTCTGTCTTTGCGGCAATTTCAATATGACCAATATCGACGAAATATTCGATAAGATAACATCGCAGGGGCAGTGTCCGCGCATCTTAAGTGACAGCTATATCATGCTGGAATGGATGGGGCACCGTCTGGACCGTGAGGTGGAGCGTAACTTCGTCATCGCCAAGGAACAGGGACTCGAAGGCACGCAGATAACCGATTATATAGACAACAACGTGAAGCTGGCAAACGTCTTGAAGACGACTATGCCCGACTTTGACGGCGGCTATGTCGTCTGCGGTCTCACCGGCAGCGGCGAGATGTTCTCCATGCGCGACCCTTGGGGCATAAGGCCTGCATTCTATTATAAGAATGACGAGATTGTGGCCGTGGCCAGCGAGCGCCCCGTGCTTCAGACCACGTTCGACCTCAACTGCGAGGACGTGGAGGAACTGAAACCGGGCGAGGCCATCCTCGTGAACAAGGACGGCGAGTGCTCCGTCGAAAGGATATTGGAGCAGCGGGGCGATTCGGCATGCTCGTTCGAGAGAATCTATTTCAGCCGCGGCTCTGACCGCGACATCTATCAGGAGCGAAAGAAGCTCGGTGAGCTGCTGACCCCGGCGATACTCAAGGCTGTCGACAACGATGTGGAGCATACGGTGTTCTCGTTCATCCCCAACACGGCGGAAGTGGCTTACTACGGTATGCTCGGCGGTTTCAAGCGCCATATCAATGAGCAGAAGATACGGGCAATAGAAAATCTCAACCACATTCCGACTCACGAAGAGTTGGAGGAAATCCTTCATCAGTATGTACGTTCGGAGAAGGCGGCATGGAAGGACATAAAGCTGCGCACGTTCATCACGGAAGGAAACTCGCGCAACGACCTGGCCTCACATGTCTACGACATTACGTATGACGTGCTGGAGCGCGGCGTGGACAATTTGGTGATTATCGACGACAGCATCGTCCGCGGTACGACGTTGCGTGAGAGCATCATCAAGATTCTCGACCGGCTGCATCCTAAGAAGATTGTCATCGTCAGCTCGTCACCGCAGATACGTTATCCCGACTACTACGGCATTGATATGGCCCGTCTGGAGGAGTTCATCGCCTTCCGGGCTTGCATCGAGCTTCTGGAGGACCGCGGCATGCACAGTCTGATTGAAGAGACCTACCGTGCATGCAAGGAGGAGATGAAGAAGCCGAAGGAGGAGATGACATGCTGCGTGAAGGCGCTCTATCGTCCGTTCACGCCGGAAGAACTCAACTGTAAGATGGTCGATATGTTGCGTCCGGAAGGTGTCACCACTCCCATCGAACTTGTTTTCCAGAGTATCGAAGGCCTTCATGAGGCGATTCCGAATCATAAGGGTGACTGGTATTTCACGGGCAATTTCCCCACGCCGGGCGGTATGAAACTCGCCAATCAGGCTTTCATAAACTTCATCGAGAAAGTCTATAATAAAGAACAGAAATATTAAACGCTTGACATATTAAGTAGAATGAAAAACGTAACATTAGTCCTTGAGGACGGAACGAAATTTCATGGAAAGTCGTTCGGATACGACCAGCCGGTGGCCGGAGAGGTCGTTTTCAACACGGCGATGATGGGCTATCCCGAAAGTCTGACGGACCCGTCGTACGCCGGACAGCTGATGACATTGACCTATCCGCTTGTCGGCAACTACGGTGTCCCGCCTTTCACGGTTGAAAGCAACGGCCTTGCCACATTCATGGAGAGTGACAAAATCTATGCTTCGGCCATAATCGTGTCCGATTATAGTGAGGAGTACAGCCATTGGAATGCGGTGGAAAGTCTGGCCGACTGGCTCAAGCGTGAGCATGTACCTGGAATAACCGGAATCGACACACGCCAGCTGACGAAGGTGCTGCGCGAACATGGTGTGATGATGGGCAAGATTCTCTTTGACGACGAGCCGGACAACATTCCACAGGCTGACTATGAGGGCGTGAATTTTGTAGACCGTGTGAGCTGCAAGGAGATTATCTGCTACAATGAGGGGGCCGGCAAGAAGGTCGTGCTCGTCGACTGCGGCGTCAAGAACAACATCATCCGTTGCCTGATAAACCGCGGCGTGGAGGTTATCCGTGTGCCGTGGAACTATGATTACACCGCGATGGACTTCGACGGGCTCTTCCTCGGCAACGGTCCCGGCGACCCCGACATGTGTGAGGATGCCGTGGAGATAATACGCAAGCAGATGAGCATGTCCCGCAAGCCGATATGCGGTATCTGCATGGGCAACCAGCTGCTGGCCAAAGCCGGCGGCGCCACGATATACAAATTGAAGTACGGTCACCGTTCCCACAACCAGCCGGTGCGCGAGGTCGGTACGAACAGATGTTACGTGACAAGCCAGAACCACGGCTATGCCGTCGACGCAAAGACGCTCGGCAAGGAGTGGCGCGAGCTGTTCGTCAATATGAACGACGGTTCCAACGAGGGCGTATGCCACGTCGAGAATCCTTGGTTCACGAGCCAGTTCCACCCGGAGGCTTGTTCCGGTCCTGTTGACACAGAGTTTATGTTTGACCGTTTTGTTGAAAAACTGAAGTAAGAAAAAGATGAAAGACGAGAATATAAAGAAAGTCCTGCTGCTCGGTTCGGGCGCATTGAAGATAGGAGAGGCCGGCGAGTTCGACTATTCCGGCTCCCAGGCGCTGAAGGCTCTGCGCGAGGAAGGAGTCTATACGGTACTTATCAACCCCAACATTGCCACGGTGCAGACCTCTGAAGGCGTGGCAGACCAGATCTATTTCCTTCCCGTTCAGCCTTATTTCGTTGAGCGCGTAATCGAGAAAGAGCGTCCCGACGGAATCCTGCTTGCCTTCGGCGGTCAGACGGCGCTCAACTGTGGAGTGGAGCTTTATAAGAGCGGTGTGCTTGAGAAGTACAATGTCCGCGTGCTCGGAACTCCCGTACAGGCCATCATGGACACAGAGGACCGCGAGCTTTTCGTGGACAAGCTAAATGAAATAGACGTCAAGACAATAAAGAGTGAGGCTTGCGAAACCATAGAACAAGCCCGCAAGGCCGCCGCAACGTTAGGCTATCCCGTCATCCTGCGTGCCGCATACGCACTCGGCGGTCTCGGCAGCGGCTTCTGCGACAACGAGGAAGAGCTTGACAAACTGGCCGAGAAGGCATTCTCGTTCTCTCCTCAGGTGCTCGTCGAGAAGAGCCTGAAAGGCTGGAAGGAGATTGAATATGAGGTGGTGCGCGACCGTTACGACAACTGTATCACTGTCTGCAACATGGAGAATTTTGACCCGCTCGGCATCCATACCGGCGAGAGTATCGTTATCGCTCCCTCACAGACCCTCACCAACAGCGAGTATCACAAGCTCCGTGCCCTTGCAATCAAGATCGTACGCCACATCGGCATCGTCGGCGAGTGTAACGTACAGTACGCTTTCGACCCCAAGAGCGAGGACTATCGTGTCATAGAGGTCAACGCACGTCTTAGCCGCTCGTCGGCTCTCGCATCCAAGGCAACGGGCTATCCCCTTGCCTTTGTAGCCGCCAAACTTGGCATGGGCTACGGACTTTTTGAGTTGAAGAACTCCGTAACCAAAACAACCAGTGCTTTCTTTGAACCTGCCCTTGACTATGTCGTCTGCAAGATTCCACGTTGGGACCTCAGCAAGTTCCGCGGCGTGGACAAGGAGCTCGGCTCTTCGATGAAGTCTGTCGGCGAGGTCATGGCCATCGGCCGAAACTTTGAGGAAGCCATCCAGAAGGGTCTTCGCATGATAGGGCAGGGCATGCACGGCTTTGTCGAGAACAAGGAACTTGAAATCGACGACATTGACGCCGCTCTGCGTGAACCCACAGACAAGCGTGTCTTTATCATATCGAAGGCCATGCACAAGGGCTACACCATCGATCAGATACACGACCTGACCAAGATAGACAAGTGGTTCCTCCAGAAACTCAAGCACATCATCGACATTGACGAGCGTATGAAGGCTCTCAAGAGCATCAATAACCTCGGCAAGGAACTGCTGCGCGAGGCCAAGGTCTATGGTTTCACCGACTTCCAGATTGCCCGAGCCGTCGGTCTTGAAGCCGAACTTCATAGCATGGCCAAGGCCGGTCTTGTGGTCCGGAACCTGCGCAAGAGCTACGGTATATTGCCGTATGTCAAGCAGATTGACACGCTGGCGGCCGAATATCCCGCGCAGACCAACTATCTCTACATCACTTATTCGGCTGTAGCCCACGACATCAACTTCCTTGGCGACAAGCGTTCCATCATCGTGCTCGGCTCGGGAGCCTATCGCATCGGCTCTTCCGTTGAGTTCGACTGGTGCGGCGTCCAGGCGTTGCAGACCATCCGCAAGGAGGGCTACCGCTCGGTGATGATTAATTACAACCCCGAGACCGTGTCGACTGACTATGACATGTGCGACCGTCTCTACTTCGACGAGCTCACCTTCGAGCGTGTCATGGACATTATTGATATGGAAAATCCCCACGGTGTCATCGTTTCCACCGGCGGCCAAATTCCCAACAACCTCGCCATGCGCCTCGACGAACAGCACGTGCCCATCCTCGGAACGTCGGCAAAGGACATCGACAACGCCGAAGACCGCGCCAAGTTCTCGTCCATGCTCACCCGCAACGGCATCAATCAGCCCGAGTGGAGTGCCCTGACGTCGATGAACGACATCAGCAAGTTCATCGACCGTGTCGGTTTCCCCGTTCTCGTCCGCCCGTCATACGTACTCTCCGGTGCTGCCATGAACGTATGTTCAAACGCCGAGGAGCTTGACCGGTTCCTGAAGTTGGCCGCCAACGTTTCGGAAGACCACCCCGTCGTGGTGAGCCGCTTCATCGAGCACGCCAAGGAAATCGAGATGGATGCCGTGGCAAAGAACGGTGAAATCATTGCCTACGCAATCTCTGAGCACATCGAGTTTGCCGGTGTCCATTCAGGTGACGCCACCATCCAGTTCCCGCCGCAGAAACTCTATGTCGAGACCGTGCGCCGCATCAAGCGCGTGAGCCGCCAGATAGCCAGGGAACTCCACATCAGCGGTCCGTTCAACATCCAGTTCATGGCCCGCGACAACGACATCCTCGTCATCGAGTGCAACCTGCGCGCCTCGCGTTCGTTCCCGTTCGTGAGCAAGGTCCTGAAGATAAATCTCATTGAGATTGCCACCAAGGTCATGCTCGGACTGCCCGTCGAGAAGCCACACAAGAGCCTTTTCGATCTCGACTATGTCGGCATCAAGGCCAGCCAGTTCTCCTTCAACCGTCTGCAGAAGGCCGACCCCGTGCTCGGTGTCGACATGGCTTCGACGGGTGAGGTCGGCTGTATCGGCGAGGACACCAGCTGCGCATTGCTGAAGAGCATGCTTTCCGTCGGCTATTGCATCCCCGAGAAGACCGTTCTTCTCTCCACCGGTTCGGCCAAGCAGAAAGCCGAGATGCTCGACGCGGCCCGCATGCTCGTGGACCACGGCTACAAGTTGTATGCCACCGGAGGCACATCCCGTTATCTTACGGAAAACGGCATAGCCAACACCATTGTCTACTGGCCGTCGGAAGACAGTCAGCCGCAGGCCCTCGACATGCTTCACAACCACGAGATAGACATGGTTGTCAACATTCCGAAGAACCTTTCGGCCGGAGAGTTGACCAACGGCTACAAGATACGCCGTGCAGCCATCGACCTCAATGTCCCGCTCATCACGAACAGCCGCCTTGCCAGCGCCTTCATCAGCGCCTTCTGCAACATGCCGATAGATGGCATCGCCATCAAGAGCTGGTCGGAGTATAAGTAAAAAACGGACGACCTATAATAAAAGAAGCGAAAGCCGGCAGACCAGATGATGGTGTGCCGGCTTTCGCTTTTGAGGTTAGTTTGGTATCACTGCCTTTATAGGTAAATACCTATGATTAATGGAAGAGGATGTTAAAGATATATCTTCTTCCAATTATAGGACTTCTCCTTTTTCGTATTAGTCTTTATAAGTGAATGATGATGAGTAAACAAAAGGAGACCTTGTATAATTATCACTCCAATCACCTTTAGTACTTACAGACTTGACAAATCCCTGTTCGTCCAATTCGTATGTATAGTTCACTGTTTCTTCGTATTCGTATTCTCCTTTGTAATCTCCGTATTCGTATTTTCCTTTGTGAATTAGAGTTACTTTTGTCGGAAGATTTTTGCTTAACACGCCAAAGAGCCCTGAAGACATCACTATATTGAAGACATTTTCAACTACGTCATTAAAAGGCCATGTATTATTCATACCAATATTAATAGAATAATCATGAGGCATAATATTCCCTTTATTTGGAGTATTGCCATATTCAAGATAAGTATAAGTTTGATTGGACTCTTCAAGTTCTTCTACTTTTACTAAATTTCCATTCTCCCAGGTATAATTTGTGGTTGTTCCACTGTCCTTTTCATCCTGTTTGTATACTGAACTTACTAACTGCCTGCTCTCGTTATATTTGAGTTGAATGCTGCTTTGAATTTTATATGGTGTTCTGTAATCATGATCTTTTATTTTCGTGATACAAGCATTGTCACCTATTGTGAAATCATAAGAAGTAGTGCTATAATGGGTGTAATTCGACCACGCCTCGGTAATTAGATAATTATTTTCAATTTGTAATTTTCCGTAATCAAAGACCCAATAATTGCTGCTGTTAGAACAATCAATTCTTGTCAAAAGGCCATCATCGTATGACACATTGAATGTTTGCTCTTTTGTCTCACCATTAGAATATGAATATTTGCTTTTTTGTACCGTAATGTATTTCTGTGTGAAATCCGAATAGCCATCTTGATTCCCCACGCCGCCATTGTCGTCACCGTCACTGCTGGAGCAAGCCGTGAAGTTCATGCTTAAAGCCACTGCAGACATGGCCATAACTATAAATTTTAATGTTTTCATCGTTTTTTCGTTTTTTAGTATTGTTTTTATAGAGTAAATTGATAGTCCAAAGGCTGAAAAGAGACAATAAAAAAACGTGGACTAATAACTTCGTCTACGCTTATCGAGGTATCGCCAAACACCATTGCACACATATACGAGTAAAAGCCCACGCTATACGGCGTGAGCATTAACTTTCACTCTTGTGTGCTTACATTAATTTGGCGAATTTCGATAAGCAAGAATAAAGCTAACGCTTTTTTATTTCTATGTCTTTAAATGACGGTTATATCATAGGCAATCTGTTTTGTCGTTTACAATGGCAAAGTTAATAAAAACAATTGAATATTTAAGAGAATGTGAAATATATTTGTCCATTATCGGAAGAAATGGTTTCTTTGAAAGCGTGACAGTCAAAAAACATTATAAAAAATTGCCGTTTCGGAATATTTGGTGTATATTTGCAACTAAATAACTAATAACAGAAGACTATGGGAAGCGGTGGAGTGCTTGAATCTAAGATAAACCGGAGCGATTATAAGATACTCATTGTCGATGATGTAGTGAGCAATGTCCTTTTGCTCAAGATATTGTTGACCAATGAGAAGTTTCAGATATGTACGGCGTCAAACGGCCGTGAGTGCATCGAAAAGACAAAATCAGAGCACCCCGACCTCATTCTTCTCGACGTCATGATGCCCGACATCAACGGATTCGACACAGCCGTCATCCTGAAGAACGACCCAGAGACGGCCAACGTCCCCATCATCTTCCTCACGGCGCTCAACACCCCGTCCGACCTCGTGCAGGGATTCAAGGTCGGTGCGAGTGATTTTCTCACCAAACCATTCAACAAGGAAGAACTCATCATGCGCGTCATGCAGCAGATTTCGCTTGTCGCCGCCCGCCGCATAATCATGGAACAGAATGAGGAGCTGCGCCACACGATCAGCAACCGCGACAAGATGTATTCCGTGATAGCCCACGACCTCCGCTCGCCGATGGCCAGCATCCGCATGGTGCTCAACCTCTTTGTCAGCACCGTCTCGCCGGACATGATAGGTCAGGAGCTCTACGACCTGATAGACAAGGCCAACCGTGAGTCCGAAGAGACCCACAGCCTGTTGGACAATCTCCTGAAATGGACAAAGAGTCAGACGGGCCGGCTCAACGTTGTCTATCAGGATTTTGAAATCAACGATGTCGTTCTCGGTGTCGTGGACATCTTTGTCATAATCGCCGAGACGAAACATATCCGGCTCAACTGCAATCTCGGAACGGAAAACCTTAAGGTCCATGCCGATACGGACATGCTCAACACCGTGATACGCAACTTCCTGAGCAACGCCATCAAGTTCAGCAACGAGAACAGCACCATCGACATCACCGTGGCGCGCAGCGGCGATTTTGCCCGCATCAGTGTCCGTGACCACGGTGTCGGTATCAGCGAAGACCGCATCGCCAGCCTGTTCAGTAGCGGCAAGACTACCTACGGAACCAAAAACGAGGAGGGCAGCGGCCTCGGTCTGCAGCTCTGCAAGGACTTTGCCGTCAAGAACGGAGGCGACGTCGAGGTCGAGTCCGTCCATGGCGAAGGCTCAACTTTCAGCGTGCTCGTGCCGCTGGTAGCGGCAGGGTAGGGGACAGACTTCCAATGTCAGCATAAAAACCTCCTCCGGCATGCGGATGGCTATAGGCCGTTTGCATGCCGGAGGAGGTTTTTTATGTATTGATGTTCAGTGGTTTTTAGATTTATTGATTCCATTGACATCAGACTTTTTCTTTATGTCTCCAATGTCTTTTTTCAGTGAGGCTATGGAGTCATTAACAGAAGAATCCTCCGAGAGAGAATTTGTCGCACAAATTTTTCTTTCCGACTTTAAATCTTTTCTTCGGAAAACCTTTTTCTTTTGTGGGCATCCACAAAGCATAATAAGTTTTCAATTTTTATATACTTGCTCTAAAACCAAGAATCTTACGATAGAAGAAATCTGAAATCCTGTCCCAAAAAGTGCGTTTACCCATAAGCAAGTCGCGTGAAGCCTTGCCTTTTTTAGATAGTTTCCATGTTTCGCCTTTGGGCGATATGGCATTTTCGATATATCCCAGCCTTTCCAAACGGCGTACTTCACCTCGCGAGATAGCAGCTTCAAGTTCGGACATCAGTCCTGAGCTATTGCGAAATATGTCGTTTGTAATGGCTAAGTTGCTCATGATTATGTTTATATTTGGTTTATACTGATAATTGCATTTTGTTGTAATGGCACAAAAATACGATTTTTTTTCATATATGGTGCATCTGTTTCGATTTATTTGTATTTTTAAGTATTTAGGGTCTGCTGAATAATTATCTGTTCACAGACAGAGGGGAGCAGACGTAG
>ERZ780208.1173-NODE-1173-length-22178-cov-7.028884_pt1 | contig 22178 bp, 18 predicted proteins | sample MGYA00511167_ERZ780208 | MGnify/ENA primary metagenome ERZ780208 (study PRJEB29588, sample SAMEA2159202) | human gut metagenome | biome: human gut; feature: human-associated habitat; material: faeces | place: Denmark | collected 2008/2010 ...
TAAGGATTTTGTAGGCTTTCCCCATACTCACACCAAGCATTTTTGCAATGTCCTCCGCACTGTAATAGATTTTTTCGTTCATATTGTTTCCCCCTATTCTTGTATTTATTTCTGTATAGTATCATTTTGTTTCGTGTCAATATCTTTTTGCTTTGTTTTTTTCTTCTTGTGTGTTATCCTATATTTAATATTGAACCAATGTCACTTAGTTAAGCTTTTTACAAATTAATGGATTTGTGTGCATCTAGCGTGAAAAGGATGTGGTAAACAAAAAAAGATTAAAACAATCTTCATTCAAAAAAGATCATATAAATATCAGGCACGACTTTAAGACAGACTTTCGTCTGCCTTAAAATTAGTGTATACTAGAATTGTCAGTTACTCTATGTTATACAAATCGGTAAGAGAAGCTGATTGGTTTTTGGACTCTATGCTGTCGGGCATAGTTCCTATCGGGCCTGATAGGTAGGATATACTTACTTATCAGGCTTTCTACATTTGGTGGTGCGACTCCTCTTAGAAAATCAAAACAGATTTTCATTGCGAGAGAAAAGTTGACTTGGTACTCATATTTGCGATTCCTGCTTTTTACTGGTACATGTAAAATAATTATGGAACAGAAATTGTACAAAATGAGCTTGCTCCACAGTTCAAATGCAACATACTCTGTTTTTTTAGAGTGTAAATTAGTAGCTCCAATGGTATGCTTTAGGTCGCGAAAAGAAGTTTCGATGCCCCAGCGGAGATTGTAACAGTATTTTATATCGTCCGGTGTAAAGTCTTCTTCGGAAAGTGTAGTGATGATATTTTCAAAAACACCATCGGACACTTCAACGCGGACGATTCTTAGTTTCAGCAGATATTCATCGGAAATATCAGCTGGATTAAGATAGTCGAAAGCTATGTTTTTACAAATATAGCGGTATTGTGATTCTTTTTCGGGATGTTTATGTTTCTTTTTTGATTGTGTTCTGGTCAGAATCAGTTCTATGGTTGTATCCAGTTTGTCAGGAAGAGTCTCGACTCCAAGAAAACGCTGTACATTCAAATCCTTGGCACGAATCAAAAAATCAACGTTATTTTCGATTGCATGGGCAAAAACGTTGTAACTGGAAAATCCTCTGTCAGCAATGAAAATGGGGGATCCCCCATAGGCATACCGATCCATAAGATTGCAGATAGCCTGAAACTCATTTTTAAGACGCCCAGGCTGAACTTCTAAATCAAGATACCGCTTAGAACATACCTCATATAAAGAGATGGTATGAACCATATTAAAACCGGATACAGATTTGCCATTAGGCTCGTGGAAGGTGTCGGGATTGTTAGGATTTCTGGCAATGTTAAATTCAGAACCATCACACGCAATAAGATAGTATTTTCCGCGAAATTTTTCTAAGGGGAATTTAAGGTTAAATTCCTTGAGAAGGTGACGGAATGCAGAAACGGAAAGTTTGGAACGTTGTTGATAAAAAGCAGAGCCAGTAGGAACTGAGGAATCATACTCAAAAAATTTGAGAAGTTCATGATTTAGGCTTCCGCTTTCCATAGAAATGATCAGATGCATCATTTTCTTAAAATCAAGTTTGCGTTTGCGGATAAAATCTTTATCTGGATTTTTTACAAAAGAAGAAAGTGAGCGGGACATCTCATCAATAATGTCCCAAAGTGTAGTTTTGACAATTTCAGGAAATGTCATAGGTAAACCTCCTTGAATCAGAATGAAATATAGTTCTAATTCAAGGGCCGCTCTCGTTACCTTAAAAATATATCAGCAACGAGAGCGGCCGCACATTTTGATTGATGTGTCAACTATAATTTATAAATTTTTGTTAGAGGTTTGCCTCATAGTGAACCAATAAGCTTAACTAAGTGACATTGATATTGAACAGTTTTACAAAAAATAGCTTTAGAGCAGGAGGCATGTTTTTATGACAGTCGGGGAAAACATAAGACGTATCCGACAGGAACGTAATCTTACCCAAAGACAATTAGGAGAAATGGTTGGTGCAAGTGAAGCCTACATTCGCGCCTACGAGAGCGGCAGAAGAAATCCCAAACCATCCTCCCTTGAAAAAATAGCAAACGCTTTATCTGTCAATCCTGAAGTACTTGCAAACTCCGATTTTGATGGAATAAAAGCGATTCACCGACTTTTTCAGATATTCCGGCAATATGACGGACACCTCTTTGAATGCCAGGATAAAGATGGAAACGATATGGTTGGAATCAGCTTTGGAACATTGTCTTTGATGCGATCTTGGTTAGACCGTTATGACGAATATATGGTAGAAGTTGAAAAATGCAATGAAATCAAAGATGTTAAGAAACGTGGGGAAGCTTTGCTAAAAGCTGAAGCGGACTTTAACCTTTGGATGGATATTTATCCGGAATCGGAACCATGGCAGGAACGGCTTAAGATTCAGAAGGCACATGATGAGGTTATGGATAAGATTGGATTGAATCCGAAAAAAGAATGCTGATTGGAGAATTGATTATGAAGAAAAAATTACAAGTATTTATATCATCAACCTATAAGGATTTACAAGATGAACGTCAAGCTGCAGTAGAAGCAGTTTTAAGTACTAATAATATTCCAGCGGGCATGGAACTTTTTAAAGCTGGAAATAATTCGCAGTGGGAAACAATTAAAAGATGGATTAATGATTCTGATGTTTACATGCTTATATTAGGTGGAAGATATGGTAGTATCGAACCTACAAGTAAAAAAAGTTATACCCATTTGGAATACGAGTATGCAATATCTCAAAATATTCCTGTTTTTGCCACCGTTTTATCCGATAACTTTCTTGCTGACAAAGTTAAAAATGGTCAAAATGCCGATGATATATATGAACATGATAATAAAGCTCTATATGAAGAATTTAAAGAACTGGTAATGAGTAAAATGGTCAAACCTGTTGATGATTGCAAAGACATAAAATTAGCCATTCATGAATCCATTTCAGAGCTAAAAGATGAATATGATTTTGAGGGTTGGACACGTGGAGTAAGCGATTCAACCTATAGAAATCTTGTTGAGCAAAACTCTAAGCTTGTTCAAGAAAATAAGGAATTAAAGGAACAATTACAACATAATATCGAACAAGAACAACCAATCAATATTGATTATGAATTTTGGAATCAAGAAATTGTTCTAAATATATCAGGAATAAGAGCATTTATGGAAAATACTTATAATTCCAAAATTAGAATTAAGGCAAAGGAAATTTTCAAAATCATTGCACCATTTATCATGACGCCTACAAGCTCAAAAAAAGTAAAAGAATATTTTGAACAAAGTTTAAAGGAGCTGTATATGCAAAATTGTTATTCTCTCTCTATAGAGGATAATCAATTTCAGAAAATAAAGGTTCTATTGTTTTCTAAACAATTAATCCAATTAAGCCAGGACTCTAAAGACTCAGAGTTGATTACGTTAACTACAGATGGTACATCGGCTTTACTTGAAATACAAAATTAATTTTGTACCCAAATCGTACCCAACGCCATCTAAAAAATCCCTACAAAGCCCATAAATACAAGCTTTGTAGGGATTTACCTTTTTATTCAAACTCAATCGTCCCAGGCGGCTTACTGGTAATATCATAGAAGCAGCGGTTTACCCCCTTCACTTCATTGATAATCCTGCTCATAACTCTCTGTAACACCTCGAACGGTATATTGGCAGCTTCCGCTGTCATGAAATCGACCGTATTGACCGCGCGCAGTGCAACCGCGTAATCGTACGTTCTCTCATCACCCATGACACCTACGCTTCGCATATTGGTGAGCGCGGCGAAATACTGGTTTGGCATCCACTCCGGTGCCTCTCCATGCTCTTTGCGGTATTCCTCTACCGCGGCATCCACTTCCTCACGGTAAATGTAATCGGCATCCTGCACGATACGAACCTTCTCTGCAGTTACCTCACCGATAATACGGATACCAAGTCCCGGTCCCGGGAATGGCTGACGGAAGACAAGTTTCTCCGGGATGCCAAGCTCCAGACCCGCTTTGCGGACTTCATCTTTGAAGAGGTTGCGCAGCGGCTCGATGATTTCCTTGAAATCCACATAATCCGGGAGACCGCCAACGTTGTGGTGGGACTTGATCACTGCGGATTCTCCGCCAAGTCCGGACTCTACCACATCCGGGTAGATGGTTCCCTGTGCCAGGAAATCCACGGCTCCGATCTTCTTTGCCTCTTCCTCGAAGACACGGATAAATTCCTCTCCGATAATTTTACGTTTTTTCTCCGGTTCTGTCACACCGGCAAGTTTTCCATAATAACGCTCCTGCGCGTTGACACGGATAAAGTTCAGGTCAAACTGTCCGTTCGGACCGAAGACCTCCTCGACCTCGTCTCCTTCGTTCTTTCGGAGCAGACCGTGATCGACGAATACACAGGTAAGCTGTTTTCCGATTGCACGGGAAAGAAGTCCTGCTGCAACAGAAGAATCCACACCTCCGGATAATGCAAGGAGAACCTTTCCATCACCGACTTTTTCACGGATCTCTTTGATTGTATGCTCCACGAAAGAATCCATGCGCCAGGTGCCGGCACATCCACAGATATTTCTTACAAAGTTGTGAAGCATCCTGCTTCCCTCTACGGTATGCAGTACTTCCGGATGGAACTGAATTGCATAAAGCTTTTTCTCCGGATTTTCATCTGCCGCTACCGGACAGTCAGCGGTATGTGCTACCACCTGAAATCCCGGTGCCGGTTTGGAAATATAATCAAAATGACTCATCCAGCAGATGGTAGATCCTTCTGCCGAATCCGTTGCCACTCCCTCAAAAAGCGGAGAAGACTTGTCCACGAACACTTCCGTTTTTCCGTACTCACGTACTGGTGCCTTTTCTACTTTCCCACCGAGGATATGATTCATCAGCTGCGCACCGTAGCACAGACCGAGAACCGGGATGCCAAGTTCAAATAATTCTTTCGTGTATGTCGGGGAATCTGCCTCATAGCAGCTGTTCGGGCCGCCGGTGAGGATAATTCCCTTTGGATTCATTGCCTTGATCTGTTCGATGTCGGTACGGTAAGAATAAATCTCACAGTACACATTGCACTCGCGGACGCGGCGTGCAACCAGCTGATTGTACTGACCACCGAAGTCAATGACGATGACTTTCTCCTGATCCATATTGTGTTTCCTCCTGTTTTCTAAAATGCATTTTTGCATTTATGTGGTGCATTTTTCAAAAGTACACCATTTTTCTACCATTATAATAAAGCCCCTGTGATTTTACAAGTCACAACCTCACGTTTTCTCGTAAAATGCAATCACATCCGCGTAAACTTTTTCATTTTCTTTCTCATTCAGTATTTCATGGCGCATATGCGGATAGGTAATTGTGGAAATATTCGAAAAACCTGCCTGTTTCAGCGTGTCCACACTGTCTTTGGCACCTTTTTCATACCCGGTGCACGGATCTTCGCTGCCGCGGATCATCAGAATCGGTAATGTCTCATTTACGTCCCGGTAATTTGACACCTGATGCATGGCAGTTGTCAGCATATACAGATCGTGAAAAGCGGAGACGCTAAATCCATGCCCGCAATACGGATCTTTCAGATATGCCTGTACCACCTGCTCATCGGAACAGATCCAGTCCGCTTCGGTTTTTGCATGTTTTACCTGCTTATTAAAATTTCCCACTGACAGTTGCTGCACCAGCTTGGAATGATACATCGGTCCACGCGCCCTTGTGAGCAGATTTGTCAGGAAAAATCCTATGCGGATGATCTGTGTTCCCGGATAATTCGGGAATCCGCTCAGTACCACCTTTGCGTAACTGTGTGACTGGGTACAAAGCAGATTCCTTGCAATGATGGTTCCCATGGAATGTGCAAAAATCATCACCTTTTCCGTTTGAAACCGCTCCCTGATATATGCTGTGATCTGTACCTGATCCGACAACAGATAACGGTCACCGTCTTTTTCTTTAAAGAACCCCAGCTTTGGAGCATGTTCCCCATGCCCCCGCATGTCCGATGTCACCACCGTAAATCCCACCTGCCGCAGCTGTTCAGCGAAAGCCTCATAACGCTCCTTATGTTCCTCCATCCCATGAATGATCTGAATGTATCCCCGCGGATGCTCACTTTCAAATACCGCCAGACTCAGCGCGTAACCGTCGGACGCTTTCAATACTATATTTTCCATTTATATCCTCTTCTGCGTTCGTACTTTTAAAACCAGTCCACATTTGTTCCATGTTCCAACTGTTCCGGTGTCATCAAAGACACGGCATCAATAAACCCGTTGCGAAATGTCATCGTCCCTCTCTTTTGTGCGGTCGTTTCTTTTGCCGCAAGTTCTCCTGCAATGCCAGTAAACGCACAGCATGCCACTGCACTCTCCACCGAATTTTCCGCACTTAAAAAAGCGCCAAGCATCACGGTGGACATACAGCCGCTTCCCGTAATCCTTGCCATCATCGGGCTTCCATTATGACACCGGTAGACGCAGCTTCCATCCGTGATCAGATCAGCTTCTCCGGATGCGACAAGAATCATCTGATTTTCCTTTGCATATTGCTTCATCAGCTCCGGCAAATCCGTTTCTTCTGCTTCCGCCAGCGCATCCTCGGCTGCATCCACCCCGGTAACCGTTCCACAGTTGTGCAGCAATGCCTGTATTTCCGAATAATTTCCCCGGATACAGGTCGGATGGATTATTTTCATCAACTCCAGACATTTTTCACGCCGATAGGAAGACCCCGACACCCCGACCGGATCAATCACGATCGGATGTCCCAGCGCATGCGCCCGCTTTCCGGCAGTCTTCATCGCCTCATAATCCGAGATGGCCCCGAAATTACAGATCAGTGACGCTGTACCTGCCGTGATCTCTTCCACCTCACAGGGATGGTGTGCCATCGTCGGTGACGCACCTGCCGCCAGAAGGATATTCGCACAATCGTTGACCGTCACGGCATTTGTGATACAGTGGATAATCGGACGTTTCTGTTGTATTTTCTCATAAATTTCCACCACTTTTTCCCCGGAAAATTTCATCACAGTTTCTCCCGTCTTTGTATTTCACCGTCCAGAATTCCTGCCTTTTTCATTGGAATGGTCACGATAATTGCAATGATCGTACCACCACAGGTACTGATCAAAAACGGCACTACAAATGTAAACAATGCCGCTGCTTTATTCCCCATAATCAGATACGCAATCGGATAAGAAAGCATTCCGCCGATGATACCGGTTCCAAACACTTCTCCCACATATGCAAACGGAAGCTTTTTCCCATACTGGTAAAGCAGTCCTGCAAGCAGTGCACCACACATACTTCCCGGAAATGCCAGTGGGCTGCCAAGCCCTGTCAGATTACGGATCAATGCCGCCATAAAAGCCTGTGCCAGCCCCCACCATGGTCCGACCGTTACCGCGCACAGTACATTCACCAGATGCTGTACCGGCGCACATTTTGAGCCCAATACCGGGAAAGAAAACATACTCCCGACCACAGCCACCGCCGTGAAAAGTGCCGTCAATGTCAGTTTTTTTATCTGCAGATGATTCTTCATTTTACTTTTTTACTCCTCTTTTGTTCCCTTTATATGATCTGTTCTACAAGTTCTCCAAGATGCCGAGTGCCTGTCTCAATATCCTCGCAGGCAAAAATGCCGCTGACAACTGCGACACCCGCGATGCCTCTGCCTTTTAACTGCAAAACATTCTCTGCCGTGATTCCCCCGATTGCCACAACCGGAATTTTCACGCTGTGGCAGATTTCTTCCAGCAGCTCGTGCTTCATCGGAATGGCATCCTTTTTGGTTGTAGAGCCAAACACAGCACCACTTCCCAGATAATCAGCGCCTCCCGCTTCTGCGGCTTTCGCCTGTTCCACGGTTTTTGCCGTCACACCAATGATTTTATCCGGTCCGAGAATCTCACGCGCATGCGCCAATTCCATATCGGACTGTCCGATATGAACCCCGTCCGCGCCGACTTTTGCCGCCAGTTCCACATCATCATCCAGAATGAGTTTCACTCCGTAACGATGGCAAAGTTCCAGCAATTCTTCTGCCTCCTTCTGCACATCCGCTTCCGGAAGTTCCTTCTCCCGCAGCTGTACCAGAGTAGCGCCACCTTCCAGTGCTTTCTCTACCTGCTCATATAATGTTTCATTGCCCAGCCAGGTGCGGTCGGTCACCGCATAAAGGCGGAGCTGTTCTTTTTTCATATTATTCACTGTTTTTTCCTCCTGCATGTTATCCCATTATAACACGCACAACAGGAGAAAATCTATACCGCATGCAAATGTGCATATTTTTCCTTTGTTGCCATTCCTCCGCGGATATGACGTTCGGATTTATTCACGTCAATAATCTTGCGGGTTTCTGCCGCAAGTGCCGGATTCACCTGGCACAGCCGGTCCGTGATATCCTTGTGAACGGTCGATTTTGAAATCCCGTAATGTTTGGCAGCCTGCCGCACAGTTGCCTTATGTTCAATGATATAGTTTGCGATTTCCACGGCTCTTTCTTCAATATAAGCTTTCAAAAAAATACCCCTGCATTCCTGTGTTTGTACAGTTTATGCAAGGATATGTTTGCTTATTACTTATCGTTTTTTGTCTATTCTCATATTTTCCCGGAAAATATAATAACTGCCTTTTAGTTTTCCCTGTTTTAAAATCACTCCCATAGATACTAATTCTTTCAAAATTTTCAGCGCCCTGGAATCTTTTACTCCCAATAATTCCTGCACCTGTTTATTTGTAATCTGTCCATTTTTCTGTATAAAATCAAAAATTTTTTTCTGATAGGTATTTAAATTTTCCCTGTTTATCCGTACTTTATCCGTACTTATCCGTACTTTATCCGTACTTGCATCAGCTTTTATACTTTCATTTCCATTTTCTGATCGATAAAAACAAACAACAAATCCTGTTTTCTTTTTTTGAAATTCATACCGAACTCCGGCATTTTTACAGGCATCCGCGATCCGCTTCAATCCGGTTCCAAAACTTTCAATTTCTTTTGAATAATAAAGAATTCTTGCAATTTTAGGATTTCTCCGAACCGGGCGTTCTATATGATCAATATAATCCTGCGGCTCCAGACCTTCTGGAAATGTCCCCGGATTATATATCTCAATACGATTTTTATAAATCGCAACTTCGTTGCTCTCTCCAGAAGAATAATCTTTATGACAAAATGAATTTAACAATGCCTCCCGAATCGCGTCTACTGGAATTTCCGGTATCTCTTTTCGTTGTAATTCCCCAGTAAATTCAACTTTCCAATGAATATTACTTTTAATGTAATTTTCTGCTATATCAACAAGTTTTAGCACCGGTCCATGATATCGTTGAATATCATTAAAAGTTAATCTTTCATTTGTTGCAAATATAGCCATCTGTACATCCTGAAGTATATCATCCCCAAAAAGTACCTTCCCGGCATTTAACAACATATCTCCTTCGGTTAACTCCAACTGATTCAAAACTGTTTTCTTATCCGTATAAGAAATTGCAATTCGTCCAACATCATGTGCCTGTTCTACATATTTTTTCAGCAATTCTTGGTCGACATCATAAACCGTCTTGTTCGACACAAGGTTTTCCCAGCGATTACCTTCCTGTCCACTTTGAAGAAGAAATTTCGTTATTTCTTCTCTGGACATAACCAAATCTTCATCAGCCACTCTGATTCTTGCTACATTATATGCAAAATACGGTATCTGATTTCCCGAGAATTTCACATGAATACAATCTCGACCATCCAAAACAACCTTGCTGATTTCCGGATATATTCTTGGTTCAATGAAGTTTTTTATTTTCTGACTCACTTCCCGCAAAGACTCTTCTGTCACAACCTGTCCCACAACAGTTCCATCGGGTTTGACTCCAAAATAAAGTTCCCCGTGCTGATGTTTGTTCAAAATTGCACAAATAGAATGCATTGCTTCTTTTAATTCACCGGTCGATTTTTTAAATTCCAAAGTTTCTGTTTCAATACCAAGGTTCAAATCAACACCTGCCTTCAACACATATAATTAAGCTATATACTTTTAATCATATTATTTATCAAAATTACACTTTAATTAATCTTAGTTTAAGTTTACAGTCACGCAATTTATTTGTTACTAAAATTAATCTTCCACAACGTATTTTACAGTCACGTAATTTGTTTAGGTACTAAAATGCCGTTTCCAAGCTATGGGAACTGCCCTTGTTTTACAGTCACGTAATTTGTTTAGGTACTAAAATACGGTTGCGGTGTTGTGTACCGCAGATCTGGTTTTACGGTCACGTAATTTGTTTAGGTACTAAAATCAAGTTCCTCATCTGACATTTCTGCATAGTGTTTTACAGTCACGTAATTTGTTTAGGTACTAAAATTGTATTCTCGGTCTCTTACTCCGTCCACTGGTTTTACAGTCACGTAATTTGTTTAGGTACTAAAATCCGTGTATCTACGGACCAACAGGCGCAGGAGTTTTACAGTCACGTAATTTGTTTAGGTACTAAAATTATCTGACGCCTTATAGCCAAATGCGCTTGGTTTTACAGTCACGTAATTTGTTTAGGTACTAAAATATGGCACTCCGTTTATTTCAATAACTTCCAGTTTTACAGTCACGTAATTTGTTTAGGTACTAAAATTGCCGCCCTTACAAAAGATTGGAGGTAAAGTTTTACAGTCACGTAATTTGTTTAGGTACTAAAATGAAACGGCAATATATTATCCTGTGCAATTCGTTTTACAGTCACGTAATTTGTTTAGGTACTAAAATCGATTGCTCTGCTGATCTTTTCATTTATAGGTTTTACAGTCACGTAATTTGTTTAGGTACTAAAATCAAACAGTACGAAGTTAGCAAAAGCCGGATGTTTTACAGTCACGTAATTTGTTTAGGTACTAAAATCTAATTGTGTCAACTTAATGTAATTTCCGTGTTTTACAGTCACGTAATTTGTTTAGGTACTAAAATACTCCGATACCGTGATGTCCTCTGGTGGCTGTTTTACAGTCACGTAATTTGTTTAGGTACTAAAATATCCGTGTCAGATATTCTGTTAGAGCCATAGTTTTACAGTCACGTAATTTGTTTAGGTACTAAAATATCAAACTTAGTATTCCCTACTTTTGTATGCCATTGCCCTTGAGTTTATTATACCATTTTTCATGCTTTCAAAAAAGCTATTTCTGGCTTTTTTTCTGTATCTTCCCATCTATCGTTCAACATTAACGTCTGATTTATCAATTTACAGATAACGTTATCTTCCACTGTATATAAATATTCCTTTTGCCCTATGTGTTGGATAATCTTCTTCAAATTTTCCTGCAATTGTTCTTCCGAAAATCTCCTGTTGCATGGATAATTATTCTCTATATATGTTTCTATTTCATTGAACTCCGGCATTTGAAAATCTACTTCTCCCAATACCGTTATTCCTGAACATAGCTTTCCGTCACAACCCACATATCCATCCAGGCTTGTCGACAAAATAAAATAGACATCATATTTGATACAGATTTGTTGCATTTGCTTTAAAACAACTTCATATTCTTTTTTCGAAATTAAATGGTCAATATTTTCTACTATGATCAGCAATTTTCTTGGATTTATTTCCATTACATGTCCAATCAGATTCAAAAAAATCGTAAATAATTCAAAATTATTTTTATCCTCTAATGATGTTTGTCCATTTCCTACAACATTCGATTTTTGAACCATATCCCAGACATCCGATACGGCATACGTCAATTCAACATCACCCAGATGACTAAGATCTTTATTTATCAGCTGAAACATTTCTTCCAATTCTTCATCAATAGTACGCAAATGCAATTGCCAGTCAAATTTTTGCATTAATCCCTTAACATATTCCACCATCAAACTTTGCTTTGACCATTTTATCCACGTTAAAAGTTCTGCTGCTTCATTTACTGATAATACAGTAAAAAATTTTCTGCCTACTAATTCGTTATCAATTTTAACATTATTTCTCCATTTATTCTGTTCTTCCGAATACTTATAGGTACTAAAATATCTTCTGATAGATTCCAGAATGTAGGTTTTCCTTGGAATGTTTTGTCCGCACAATTGCGTGATCGGTGCCAGTTCAAACGTATATTTCTTTTCGTATTCCGTTACATCAATTTTCATAATATAATCATTCTTTCTGTTCCAATTGCTACCTCCGCTACCGATTGACTTCCAACCAACAACTTCATATCTGAATATTGCTTTTCCGTGACACACAGCAATCTTACATTTCCTTCTCTGGGTATAAATTTCTTTATCCTTTTTTCTAACCGATTGGCATATTCTCTGCTCGGACACACCCTCACATAAACCGAATACTGCATCATAACAAATCCCTCCTGAATCAAATTCTTTCGAAAGATACGATATGATCTTCTTTCCTCATCAGTTTCAACCGGCAAATCAAACATGCACAACATTCTCATAATCTTATAATCCATCCAGTTCCTCTCCGATAAATCCATCGATATCCGGGAATACAATATTCTCACATCTTTCCATAATCAAAGATGCAAATTGTTCCACATAATTTTCTATCATATTACACACAAACATCTTTTTATTTCTGTACAATATTTTCATATTTAAAATATTTACCAGCTGTCTTCTATGTTCTGCTGTAAAATACTCCTCATTTTTCATACTTTCATATGCAACAATATCTATCATCGGTCTCAAAGGCTCCATTAAATCATCCACAAGATTAAACCGGTTATACTCGTTTTTATGATGAATACCAATTTGTGTGTTTAATCCATACCCAACACACACTCTTGCAATATATCCTCGCAGTACCGCATACCCGTAATCTAATCCGCTGTTTAATAAAATATCCTCATTTCCTCTGGAAAAGGAAGTTCCCATTAAAAGATTAAAATATACTTTTGCAGCATGAGCCTCTCTGTTGCTTTGATCCCCATTGATTATTTCTGATGAAAATTCTTTAATCGCCCGGGTTCCTTCCTGATCACTTGTTAATCGTAAATACGCTTTAGACTGATTTTGAATTTTCACTGTTACAATATCTTTCCACAGTTGCTCATAGTATTCTTTGCTTTTTTCTATCTGATAACCGATCACTTTCGAGGCTCTGCTATGATTATCATATGAACTGTAATAGCCTGTTGGTAAATGTTTCTGATTGCATATCATTAACCCTATCCCCTGTTCAGACAACTGACACAAAAGCCTTGCCGAAAGCATAGATGACAGATTGTCCAGAACAATCATTGAAATATCATCTAAAGGTATCCATATATCTTCTCCCTCTTTTGTAACAATAAGATTATTTAATTTTACTTTTATCGTTACTTCATTCTCAATCAATACAACCCTGAATGCCATATTTCCCCCTATAAGAAAAAAAGAAGCACCCGTCGGTGCTTCTGATTTCGGCATAAAGCCTTGTTTTAGTAGGTCTAAACAAATTACGTGACTGTAAAAATTTGTTTTCTACATTTTTTATTATATTCCTGCAAATATATTTTGTCAATCATATGATTAACAATATTTTGAGAATTCTTCCTTATTACATAAGTAGTAATTTCCTAAAATATCCATTCGATATTTTCTTATTCTCTTGGTTTTGCCAAGCCCAACTAATTTTCGATCATGCCCTTCATATTTCTCCCTGTCTATCGGTTTTGTCTCAATATAATTTTTTACTTTAGGCATTGTTCTTGACAAAAATCTTTCCCTGACTATTTTCCCATCCTTCTCATATTCAATAATATCATTTTTATAAAACGACAACTGAAATTCAAAGCCCAAAGACTCCAGATCACTTCTCTTCTGTCCTTGTTGAATCATTTTCTCCTTTACTAAATTTATTGCATATGCATCCTCATCAATGACATATTCCCCTTTTTGGCATTTTACATCCGACTGTTTTATCCCTACTAAATAATATGTCTGTTCCTCTTTTTTATAGTAAACATCCATACGGTATGGAACCAGACTTTCAAGCACTACCTTCCTGCTGCCTTTCCCATACCCATACTTATGTGAAATATCAATGCAAGATCCAACTTCTCCATCCGTATACTTTAATTTATCAATACGAGGTCCATTATGTTTCTTTGCATATTTTCTTACATAATCTCCAGTTTCTTTTTCGTACTGCACAAACGGATTCTTGGAATCCGAATAATCCTGCATGATCTGAACCAGATCCTCATATGTTTTTTTGTCATTTTTATAGACTAATAACTTTTCTCTGTCACTCTCTTTCTCACTGAATGCAAGCTTTTTAAAAAGAGCAACTCCCTCTTTGGTTCTTATATCCAGCTTATTTATTTTATAAATTTTTCCATCATAAACTCTTGTTCCACGAATCGTCTGATTGCAAAGACCACGGTTTGATTTATGGTCGACATAATACCAGTATTTTACATTCTTTTCTGCTTTTGTGATTTCATTTCGAATATTACTCCACTTTTTTCCATAAAGGTATTGTTTATATATTCCATCAGACATCTGATCTTTCCATTTTTCTGAATTTAAGATTTCTCCCGTCTCAAAATCAATGAATTCTCCCTGTAATTTTCGATACGCTTCATAACCTAATTGTGAAAATGCAATCAGCATGGCATCCACTGCGTGATGTGCATAACTTTTTTCCCGATCTTTATCCAGCTTCATATTCACACGCATCTGATGCGTATAGCTTCCCCGGATCACTTTTACCTTTGTACCCATTTCTTTCGCTCGAAAATATCCCTGTACCGTGTTCAGGACAACTCTCGCTGCATAACTTGTATCATTAATATTTCGATTGATAAATCCACGTAATACATCTGCTTTCGTAATATCTTCGCTATACAGCAAATTCTGCACTTTCTTTTTTGAAAGTCCATACTCCTTTTTCTTTGATAAATCCATAACCAGAGCTTTATACTGTTCAAATGACCATTTATTATTGGCATGTGTTAAATAGTAATACGGTGTCTGATTTCCTTTGTTCTGATTTTCTGTCCGATACACAAGAACCTTATTGTTTCTGGAATCGTCAAAAGAAATGGATCTAGGAATAATATGATCAATCTCAAACAGCTCCGAATGTTTAATCAAATCCTCCGGTTCAATTATCTTCCCGGAATATAAACATTTTCCGTCCTGCTCATTCCACAATTTTAACTTTAAATTTAATTGCTTTTGCGAGGAGAAATCAGCCGATGAAAGTTTGATATCATATACTGTAGCCAGTTTATTTTCAATATACTCCTGTTCTTTTTCATTCTTTTTTTGCGTTTCTTTTTCCCACTTCCTTTGTTCGTCAGAATTGCGATCCCGTGGCATTTCAATCACCACTTCATCTAATGTTCCATACTTTTTCATAAGCGCGTTTAATATTTTAAAGGAAATACGAACAGATCTGCGGACTACAGGATTAAAAATATCCTCACTTGCCACATCTACTGGTATATACTTATTTTTTTCAAATTCATCTGTCTGTCCCTTCATAACGCCCATTTCTGTTAAGAGAGTCATTTGTTCTTTGGGCTGTCGGTACATTTCCGGAATCAGTTCATTCATTATTTTTAATGAAAATGAATGCCATTTGCTAAATAATGCCCCATCTGTTTTCCTGAGAGAGATCAGACAATTTTTAATTTCTCCCGGCAATTCAAGTCTTGAATTATCAAACGCCTCCATCATAGCTTCTTTATCCGTATTAATTGTCAAAATATATCCAATTTCATCCAAATCATCCCTGGAAAATTCTTCTATATTCACATGAATAGCCGCAAGGGCTTTTCTCATTTTATTATAGACCTCAAATTTATGAAAAATTTCTTTCTCACTCTTATCAATTCTGGCACCATAAAATTCCTCAATTTTCTCTCCCATTGCATCGGCAATAATTTTGCGCATATTTATGGTATTGCTTGTCTTTACCTTATCAACAATTAGATGCTTCTCATTTTCTTCAAGTTTTCTTCCATTTACCGTCAGATTATTTAAATCATTTAACAAGTTAAATTCCTGTGCAGTATAAGAAGCCGATGCAGCTCGCAATTCATCTTTGTATACACTGCATTTTCCGATTAATTTTTCAAAAATATTTTTTTCGGTAATATACTCCCCATTTTCAGCTAATCTTGTGGTGTATTTTCCATAATCCGTTCTTGATTTTTCATTTCCCGGCCCTTCATAGTATTTTCTTTTTCTTGTAAAAATTTTTAAATATTTCTCGCAGAATTCATCTTCTATTTCCGCATGATATTTTTTCTGTGTGTCCAAAATCTGTTGAATTTCTTTCGTATAGGCTCCAATTGTAAACACATTACTCAGATCCAGCTTTTCTCCCTGATCATCTTCTATCTGTATCTGACCTCTGTATTTTCCGATATTTTCCAGCCTGTATTTTTGAATTTCACACGGAAAATTCTTTTCTAATTCTTTTGCATTCAATTTTAATCCATTTGCATATGCAGTTGATCCGCTAACAGAAGAATCTTCCACGTCCTCTAAATAAGATATTCCACGATGTTTCAAATAGCTATACAAAATCAAATATACTTCGTCCAAAGAAATACTTTCATAAAGTGCCTTTACTTTAAGTCCGACAATATCGTTTTTCTTCACCTGTGGAATAGCAAGTCCATGATATTCCCATAACTTTGTGAAATCATCTAATCTTGTTCGCTCTCTTCTTTTTAATCTCCTTGCCTGACGCATCCCTCTTCTCTCCTGATTATCGGTTGCAGATGCCTCCGGGAAAATATTTGATCCGGCTTCTATTACAGTTTCGGACGTTTTATCAATCACTGCATATCCAACTGAAGCAACACCTATATCTATGGCTACAATATACTGCATATTTTTTCTCCTTGTAATAAGATCTTCTTCCAAATGTAAAATTTTTTGTATTTATTTTATAATACCCCTTTTCATTTTATTTTTCAATATTTTGCCTTAATCTTCCTAAATAGTTTCAATTATTATTTTACAAAAATCCCACTGCATTCCTGTATTTGTACAGCTTATGCAGAGATATGCTTGTCTATGTCCCATGACGAACTGAATAGAGGACATATGGCAAAAAAATAGCCGTCCATGTCCCATAACGAACTAAATAGAGGACATATGATAAAAAAGTGCTCATTTATGTCCCATTAAACAGGTCCTGCGGGACTTTTTCATGCGCTTTTTATACATATGTCCTTTTGCCAACTTCTCCCGGGACTTTTTCATGCGCTTTTTATACATATGTCCTTTTACCAACTTCTCCCGGGATTTTTCAATGCACTTTCTCTACATATGTCCCTCCGGCAACTTTCACCGAGACTTTCTGGCTTACTTATTCTCTATATGTCCCCAAAACACAAAGAAACGCACAAGAAAAAGGAATGTTCCCACACAGAAACATTCCCTCTTTCATTATGTATTTATTTTTCCAGTTTTGTCAGTTCATTGCTGTCCACATCCGCCGCATGACCGCCCTCATTATGGCTTGCTGATCCGTTCTCGAACCACCATGCCACACCTGCGGCCAACACAACAACTGCTACTACAACTACGATAATGACTTTTTCTAACATGAAATTTTCCTCCTGAACTCTTTGAAAATGGTCGCTTATTTCAAAGAGTCAGAAGCTTTTTCCCCATCCTGCCAGTGTATGTATGCCATGATCCACGCATGGCTGCGCACAAATATGTTTTCGATACGGCAGGATGCCAGATAAATCCGGGTAGCATTCCCGGCAAATCCGCTTGCAAGTCCTGCCCACAAAATGACGTTGCGTTCTGCATTCAGCCGCGTGATCCGTGCACTGACGGTCAGACGCGCCTGTTCGGACTGTGTCAGTTCGGAACGTCCGAGGATATCAAGGAAGGAACCCTGCTGCCGCTCCATCGTATGTACCGCAAGATGATCCGGCTCCGCCTGCGTGATATCGTACATATTTTGCACACCATAGCTCTGCTGCACCGCAAAAAAACATATGACAACCGCCAAAAAGATGCCTACACACCTCATCCGGCTTTTTTGTATCCGCATGATTCCCTCCTTTCCCGGACATGCCCGTGTTATGTAATCATTCCATCACTACTTTGTCAGTCCAGCCTTCTTGCGAAGCAGGTGATACAGCCACCTGCCCTCGTCACTCAGCTCACTTTTCTTGAAACCGCTGACTTTCGGACAGCTGCTTTTAATAATAGAAGAAGATTCCTGTTTGTTTGACAGATTCCATGCAATGTAGCTGACACCGTATTCATCCATCGTCTGTATCCAGCGGTCTGCCTCTCTTTTGTCGATGGCTCCGTTTCCGGAAGCATCACAGATTCCATATTCCGTGACAAATACCGGAAGCCCTTTGTTGATGGCTGCGGTCATTTTATTGCGCAGATCTGCTTTGTGTGTGGCTGCATAAAAATGCAGCGCATACATGATATTGTCCCCCTTGATCGGATCTGCTGCCGCCTGATCCACATCCTGTGACCAGGTTGGCGTTCCCACAACGATCACCGCTTTTTTATCATTTTCACGGATGGTAGAAATCACGCTTTTCGCATAAGACTTGATCTCTTTCCAGCTTGTTCCGTTGTTCGGCTCGTTGCAGATCTCATAAATCACATTGTTGTAACCTTTTAATTCCTTTGACATCTCCTTGAAAAAGGCTTTTGCTTCTTTTTTATGGGAATTTGGATTGCCATCACTTAAGATGTGCCAGTCCACAATCACATACATCTTGTGTTTCTTTGCCAGCTTTACACCTTTTTTTATGAGTTTCTTTAAATCACTGCGGTTCTTTGCATCTCCGCTGCAGTAGCCGTTATATTCTTCGGTATACATCGCCAGTCGCACGACATTTGCCCCCCATTTGTCATGCAGCTGGGCAAAACACTTGTCGTTGACATACTGCGGATACCAGCTCAATCCATGTGTGCTGACCCCGCGAAGCTGTACTTCATGCCCCTTTTTGTCCACAAGTTTTGTTCCTTTGACGTGCAGTCTGCCTGCCGATGCATCATAATACGTTGTTTTTGCTTCTGTCATTTGAAATCCCCCTGTCATACACAATCCAAGTGCAAACGCACACAGCAGTGCGAGTACACGCAGAACTTTTGTTTTTTTATGAAATAAATACATGTTTCATACCACCCTTCTCCAACGGGAACAGGCGGCTCCACTTCCCATTGAGCCGCCGTAACTTTCTTAATCGATTGCCGTAACCTTGTAATCTTTCTCTTCTACTGTTTTCTTTAATACATCATCTGCCACTTCCGAGGACAAGGTCACAACAGCAGTGCCAGCCTCATGGCTGACTTCTGCGGATGTCACCTCCGGAAGTGCCTCAAGTGCTTTCTTTACCGTTGCCTCACAGTGTCCACACATCATTCCTTCAATATGCATTGTCTTTGTCATTACTTTTTCCTCACTTTCGCTTGTTTTTATTTCTACCGGTTCTGCTGCCGGTGCAGCATCTTTATTTGCTTTTCCGTGTACGGAAAACAGGTTCAGCCGTAATGCGTTGGTCACGACACAAAAGCTGGATAAGCTCATAGCTGCCGCGCCAAACATTGGATTTAATTTCCACCCAAATATAGGATACCACACTCCGGCTGCAAGTGGAATCCCTATTACATTATAAAAGAATGCCCAGAACAGATTTTCATGGATGTTCCGCAGCGTTGCCCGGCTTAGGCGGATGGCCGCCGGAACATCCCGCAGACGGCTCTTAACCAGGACAACGGATGCCGCATCGATTGCCACATCGGTTCCGGCACCGATGGCGATTCCGGTATCTGCTCGTGTCAGTGCCGGGGCATCGTTGATTCCGTCTCCGACCATGGCTACTTTGCCCTGTTCCTTCAGCTTACGGATCTCTGCCTCTTTGCCTTCCGGCAGTACACCGGCTATGACTTCGTCCACTCCTGCCTGTGCACCGATGGCTTTTGCTGTGCGCTCGTTATCTCCGGTCAGCATAATGACACGGATTCCCATGTCACGCAATTCGGCCACCGCCTGGGGGCTGTCCTCTTTGAGCGTGTCTGCTACGGCAATCAGACCGGCACAGGTATGATTTTGGGCAAAAAGCAACGGTGTTTTTCCCTCTTCTGCCAGCTTTTGGGCCTGATCGAGCAGGGTGGAATCTACTGTTACGTTCTCTTTCATGTAAGAAACGCTGCCACCGAGCAGCAGATCTTCCCCACGCACCGCGGAAAGACCATTTCCCGGAAGTGCCTGAAAATCATGTACCGCCGTCTGGGAAATCCCCGTCGCTTTGGCATGCTCCATAACTGCTTTGGCCAGCGGATGTTCACTCGAACTCTCCAGATCTGCAGCAAGCTGCATGAGATCACGCTTCGTGTAGCCTTCTGCCGGTAAAATATCGGTCACGCGTGGCTCTCCGGTTGTGATCGTTCCCGTCTTATCCAGTGCTACAATCTGTGTTTTTCCAGCATTTTCGAGTGCCACCGCATTTTTGAACAGGATTCCGTTTTTAGCTCCCATCCCATTTCCGACCATAATCGCTACCGGGGTTGCAAGTCCAAGCGCACACGGACAACTGATGACGAGCACGGAAATACCGCGCGCTAATGCAAATCCGATATCTTTTCCGGCAAGCAGCCATACCATAATGGTGATTACTGCAATGGTGATAACGGCCGGTACAAAAATACCGGATACTTTATCCGCAATTTTTGCGATTGGGGCTTTGGTCGCCGCTGCATCCGATACCATTTTGATGATCTGGGAAAGCGTGGTGTCTTCTCCCACACGGGTTGCCTCACAGCGCAGGAACCCGGACTGGTTCGTCGTTGCCGCGCTGACGGAGGAGCCTTTCTGTTTGTCGACCGGAATACTTTCTCCGGTGAGTGCTGCCTCGTTGACCGCACTGCTGCCTTCTATGACAATTCCATCGACCGGAATATTTTCCCCCGGACGCACGACAAAGATATCCCCCTGCCGCACTTCTGCAATTGACACGGTAACTTCCTGTCCGTCCCGCACCACCGTTGCGGTCTTCGGTGCCAGCCGCATAAGGCTTTTTAAGGCATCGGTTGTCCTGCCTTTTGCGTGGGATTCGAGCATTTTTCCGACGGTGATGAGTGTCAGAATCATGGCCGCGGACTCGAAATAAAATTCATGCATATATCCCATGACTGCATCCATATCGCCGCGCACCTGCGCTCCGGTCATGGCAAACAGGGCATACGTACTGTATCCAAACGATGCTCCGGCGCCGAGTGCCACCAGTGTATCCATATTTGGTGCGCCGTGGAGCAGGCTGGTAAAACCGCTCACAAAGAACTTCTGGTTGATCACCATGATGATGATGGTTAAAAGCATCTGCAACATTCCCATTGCCACATGATTGTCTTTCATGGCAGCCGGTACCGGCCAGCCCCACATCATATGTCCCATGGAAAAATACATGAGGATCAGCAAAAAAATGACCGATGCTGCCAGTCTCTTTTTTAGCTTTGGTGTCTCATGATCCTCTAGTGCGTCCTCAGCTTCATTAGACCTTTTCTCTGCTTCGTTTCCTTTTTCTTTTGCTCCATAGCCTGCATCCTTTACGGCTTTGATAATACTTGCAGGACTTGCCGTACCTTCGACTGCCATGGAATTTGTCAGCAGACTGACGGAGCAGGAGGTAACACCCTCCACTTTTAAGACAGCCTTTTCTACCCTTGCAGAGCACGCGGCACAGTTCATACCCGTAACTGTATATTGTTTCAATTTTATGCCTCCATTACTTCATTAATTTTTGTATGGTAGTCACAAGTTCATCCACAACCTCATCGTTTCCGGCTCGTATATCACGCACCACACAACTGTGGATATGACTTGCTAAAATCTCTTTATTAAATGCGTTCATCGCCGCACTGACTGCAGCAGACTGTATCAGAATGTCATTGCAGTAAGAATCTTTTTCTATCATTGCCTGAATCCCACGCACCTGGCCCTCAATGCGTTTCAAACGGTTCAGCAATGCCTTTTTTTGCTCCTCAGACCGCATGGTCTGTTTTTCACTGCAACAACAGCAATCTTTCTTTTCCATATTCCACCTCCATATACCCTATTGGGGTATCTTTGTTATATACCCTTCAGGGGTATTTGTCAAGCAGAAAAATTGTTTTCTATCTAGTTTTTCCTTTCTCTCCTGTTTTTATGTTTTATGTCATGGAAAAAACAGCTTTT
>ERZ780208.1176-NODE-1176-length-22147-cov-7.245338_pt1 | contig 22147 bp, 20 predicted proteins | sample MGYA00511167_ERZ780208 | MGnify/ENA primary metagenome ERZ780208 (study PRJEB29588, sample SAMEA2159202) | human gut metagenome | biome: human gut; feature: human-associated habitat; material: faeces | place: Denmark | collected 2008/2010 ...
AGGAGGGGACTAAAATTACCCCACTTAAAGACTTCCATACGAGTTCTGCAACACCTTCACGGCAACTTACGCGGATTGCAAATCCGCTACAGCGTTCAAGGGCTTCCGAACAGCCATAAACTTTCATCGCCCGGTACGGAAAACATCCTTTTTCTTCAACTCAACCACTCTTCCGTAACGTGACAAAACATTGAGGTCGAGTTTTTTTCTGTCGCCGACAATAACGGTCACGCGTTTGGCCGGACGGACATAATCATCGTAGAAAGCCATGACATCAGCCGGACCAAGCGGTTCAAGTGCAGCCATCGAGGCGCGCGCAGGGTCATCGTCGTAACCGGCTGAGCGCAACCCGGCCACATGACGACCGATAGCACGGAAAGCTGGACGGTTGTTATTGACGGAATGACGCATAGTCTCCTTTGTAGCAATCACGTTGTTGTCCCGCATTGGCATGGCAGTAAAGAGTGTGTCGAGTATGCCGAGAGCCAGCATGGCCTTGTCCCCTTGGGTGCCCATCACGGTCTGATAGGCCACCGGCGCGTCAGGATGACGCATGAGCGACGGATAGCCGGTTTCGCCATAGGCATAATATGCCAATGAACGGAACTCACGTATGTCCTGAAACATCAGCGACGACATTCCGCTGCCGAAATAACGACCCCACAGGTTCATTCGGGCTCTGGCTGCGGCAGATGGCTGTGATGGCAGCAGATGATAGGTTCCGATGATTGTCTGACGGGCCGAAGGATTGTCGAAGATATAGACTACCGGTTCATCGTATGAAAGAAATGTCCGATGACTGTCGGTATGTGGACGCGACACAAGGCCGATGGGAAGCCAACGGCTCACGTCTGTCTCAACGCAATCGGCAGACAAGGTGCCGCTATACACAACACTGAGTTCGGAGTGTTGCAGGTCTCTGAATATGTCTACGAGTTGACGGCCGTCCATCCTCTTCAGCATGTCGGCTGTAGTTCTGTTCAGAAACGTCGACTTGTCCCCGTATGCGACACGTTCGAACAGTGCACCCGCAATGGAGGTGTTGTCACGGAAGAATGTCCGTTCGAAGATACGCTCGCTTGTGACGAGTTCGTCAAATTTGTCATCATCGGCCCTAACCGTGGAGAAAAACGTGCCGAGCAACTGCATCGTCTCGCCAAAATACCTGTCAAAGCCCTTGACGGTGATGGTGAAAGTGGATTTATCTGCTGCTACAGAAATCTCCGAACCGAGCCGCTGCAAGGCACTGCCAAACTGGTGTGGACTGAGCGAGTCGGTGCCAAGGTTGCCAATGTAAGATGCCACTGCGTCAAGTCGGCTGTCGGCGATTGTACCACGATGATAGATGAGTTCGAGAGTGAAGATGTCGTTGATGGGATTATCAACTGTGTAGAGTTTCACAAGCGGGCACAGAGAAACGGTATGCACATCGTTGTCGAAATCAATGAAACGTGGTTTGGCTACCGTTACGGGTATCTGCTCCAATTGTTTTGCATATTCCGAATGAACACCGGTATTTGCCGGTGCGACTGGAGTATATCCGGGTTGACTGACTCTGTCTTTGGCATAACTGCCGAATCGCTTGGTAACCTGCAAACTGCCTCCGCCGCATAGATACAGCTTGGCGACACGCTGTATGTCGGCATGAGTGACGGTCTGCACCTGTCGGGGACGATTCAGCACATCTGCCCATTGGCGATTACGTGAAAAGGCATTGACCATCATTGATGAACGAACGGACATGTCTTCAAGCGCTTCTTTCGTTTTGCGCTGTTCCGCTATTTTAAGTGCCTCCAGAATGGCATCGTCAAAATCGCCGGACACAAGACGGTCGACCTGCCGGCGGGTCATGCGGTCGGCCTTTCTCTTCGAACCGAAAGGCAGTCGTGGCACATAGCCATAACCAATAAGGTCGTCGTCGCCAGTCAGTCCCACCACTCCGGCCATCACGCCCATCACCTTATGGGCATGCTCAAGCGAGTCAAGCAACCCCGTGCCGGAACTGTTGGAAAGCAGAGACATGGCCAGTTCCAACGGTACATAGTCAGGATGTGTCGGTTTGGGAGCTCTAAAAAGATAGCCCTGCGCTTTTATGATTGGAATGGGGACCTTGATATCAAGCCGTTCTGAACCGGTGAAAGGACGATGCACAATAGGCATGTGACGGGGAGCGTCACCGCTACGAAGGCGTCCGAAGGTGCGTTCGAGCAGTGGGACAATGGTGTCGGAACAGATGTCACCACACAGTATCAGCCCCATATTACCGGCTACATAATAACGGTCAAAGAAGTCCTGCATCTCCGAAAGGCGGGGATTTTTCAGGCTTTCCGTACTTCCTATGACCGGATATTCGTATGGTGTGCCGGCGAATACGCGACGTTGCACAGCTTCTAATGCCTGCATGAACATGTTGTCTGAATGCATGTTCTTTTCCTCATAAACGGTTTCAAGCTCTCCCTGGAAGAGACGAAACACCGGATGAAGCATGCGCTCGCTGTTAAGTTCGGCCCATTGAGCGATATACTGCGGACTGAAAGTGTTGTAGAAAACGGTCTCATCGAGCGACGTATAGGCATTGAGGCCCGTACCGCCATAACGTGAAATGAGATTGTTGAACTCGTTGGGAATGGCATACTGGGCGGCCTTGACGCTCAAACGGTTGATGTCTTTCTGTATCACGCAGCGGCTGTTCTCGTCGATAGTCTGTGCCAGACGGTCATAACATGCTTCTATAGAGTCGAGCCAAGGACGTTCTCCGGCATAGTCAACAGTACCTATTTTGTCTGTCCCTTTGAACAGTATGTGTTCGAAATAATGGGCAATGCCGGTATTTGGACAATCACGTGCGCCGGCTTTAACCACCACTGCTCCATATACCTTGGGTTGTGTATGGTCTTCGTTTATCCACACGGTAAGACCGTTGCTCAACGTCAATTCCTTCACCTGAAATATGTATGGCAGCGACGCGGCCGTATCTATCGTCATCTGCCCGTTCAACGGAACAAACATATCGGAAGACGCGGTCTGCTGATACGGTGTTGCTGACGGTCTGGCCATGGCTGCCACGAAATGGACCAAGAACATTTGGATGACACATACTTTGCAAATGACGTTCCTTGAGATTGGATGAAGGAAGATAACGGATAGGGACTTCTTGTCAATCATACATTTCGTTTATTTAGTTTAGTATATGAATGTTTTCGGAAAACTATTAGAGTAGTGTTGGTTCTTTCGAAGAATATACTTCGGGGAGTGATATTGAGTTTATAACAATGACATATTTCATCCTCATTTCACTCTCATCACTCCCCGATTTTCATTCCTCTGAGCCACGCTGATAGCACCCGACATCCGGTTTGTCGCCACGCTCGTTCATGTCGCGGTCATACGGGACTTCCGGTATGACGGAGGCACGGCCGATGGCGGGGGAATTGGGGGCGAGATGGAAGTCGTAGTATTGGAGGTCGGCATCGACGTTAAGGAAATGGCCGGCACCCTGAACTTCCATGTCAGGCTTCTCCCACAGGATGTTGACGAAGGCTTCCGAGGCCGTGTTGCTGTTGTCCTCCGGCGTGCGGAGAATACAATCGGAGAATATATAGCCGAAAGCCAGCTCCTCCTTGCGCGCCTCTCCCATCACCTCGTCGTCGGCATAACCCGTCACGAGTGTGTTACGGCAGTCCAAAAGATGAAGCGGATAATCCTGATCTTCGTGGTAGTTGGTGAAACGCAGGGCCACGCCGCGGTCGCCGCTGAAAGGATAGAACTGGGCCAGCGTGCAATAGACCATCAGTGCGCTGCCGCCATATATGCCGACGCAATCGCCAAGGGTGTTACTGAACTGGCAGTTGATGAGACTTACGTTTGAGTTGACGGCCTTCAGTCCCGGTCCCTTGCAGTTATGGATGGTCACGTTCTCCATCGCCAGACGCATGTCATCGGGGACGTACTCGTCAGCCGCATCACAGATTATTCCGTATTCGGCGCTGTGAATGTCGGCACGGTTGAATATGTTTCCTGTTGATGAAGAGTGCAGACGGATTCCACGCCACTGGCCGCTCACACGGTCGTACGGCAGATAGTCGAACATGTTGTCCAGACGGTCGCCGCGAAAGACGACATCACGGTCGGCGTCGGGTGACTGATTGACGATGATGCGGCCGTAGACATCGACTCCAGCCCCGCTGCGGAAAAACAACCGCGTGGGGGCGTTGATCGTCAGCGTGACATCGCTGTCGACCCTCAGTCCCTGACGTATGACAATCGGACGGCTGCTCGAAATCGTGGTGTTCTCGCTGACTCTGATGTAGTCGCAAAGCTCGGCGTCCCATGAATAGGCACGAAGGTTGACCTTCTGTTCCACTCCGCTCTCAAGACTAAACACGACGTTGTCCTCCACGAGCTGGGGTAAGTCAGAATTGGTGAGACCAGATGTCAGCTCCACAAAGACGCGGATGCTGTCTCCCTTGCGTATTTCAAGGTCGCTGACGGAGCTGCCTGTGGTGTTGTCGAGGTAGCTGCCGTCGACGTTCACGCGGAAACCGCTCTGGTTACCACGCTGAAGCCGCACCTGACGGAGGCGAAGTCCGTCACCGTTGTTATTATATACCCAGAACGTATAGGTCGACGTGGGAACCGTACTGAATATTGTGTCAAGACTGACAGTATCTCGTGAGAATGTGAGTCGGGCCGAAGGATTCGTCGTAAACGAATCGTCGTCACTGCAGGCCGCCAGCATTGCGGCCGTAAATAATGCTATATAAAAGAATAGTCGTTTCATCTTATTGATAAAACGACTATTCTACGGTTTTATTGTTCTACCTCTTATTTCTTGTTGGCGAAATAGCGGTCGTAGAGGCCCATGAAGCCGGCGCAGTGGCGTGCCTCGTCCTTTGCCATCTCATGAACGGTGTCATGTGTAGCATCCATACCGGCAGCCTTTGCGTTCTTTGCAATGCGGAACTTATCCTCGCATGCACCCTTCTCAGCAGCGATGCGTGCCTCAAGGTTTGACTTTGTGTCACCGAGAACATCACCGAGCAGTTCAGCGAACTTTGAAGCGTGCTCTGCCTCCTCGAAAGCATAGCGCTTGTAAGCCTCTGCAATTTCGGGATAACCCTCGCGGTCTGCCTGACGGCTCATAGCGAGATACATTCCGACTTCGCAGCACTCACCGTTGAAGTGAGCATTGAGGTCTGCAATCATCTCCTCGTTGGCGCCCTCGTTTCTGGCTGCGCCAAGAGTGTGTACTGTAGCGAATGCTACCTGACCGTCAGCGGCCATCTCTGTAAACTTGGAAGCGGGAGCCTTGCACAAAGGACACTTCTCCGGAGCAGCATCACCCTCATATATGTAACCACATACTGAGCAAATAAACTTCTTCTTCATATTCGTATTTGTTATATTGTTGAAAATTGGTTATTTTATAACAATGCAAAATTAGCAATTCTTTGGTAAACCTGCAAATATTTCAACGGAAACTTATTGACCGCGCCGGCATTATTTCTTCCACTTGGCACCATTGCGGAGAATAAACTTGATTTTCTTTTCCTTCGGCACCGACGGCTTTTCCCATTCGCCTTCAAAAAGCTGTATCGTAGTCTTCTTTCCATCGGGAGCAGCCTCTACAGCCTTGGCAACGTCGAAATACTGGCCGATTCCGTTGCTTGCCACAGACATGTCATAGTGAACGACATGCTTCTTCAAAGCCGGGATTTCCTTACCCACCGCATCTGCAAGCAGGCCGGCAACAACATGCGCTCCATATACATTATAGTGGGTGTTGTCCTGCCGTCCCTTCGGCACGGAAGGCTCCTCGCCGGGCAGGAACCACATGTGAAGCTTCTTTGAAGCTTCACGTCCCATTCCCTGCTCAAGTTCGTGAGTTATTTTGTTGGCGTCAACAAAAGCGACGCCCATCTCCTTTGCCACATTGCGCGGAGCGACGATATAGTCTCCGTGAGTGTCAACCAGCGTGTCACCCTCCTCCGAAGCCTGCACCTTGGTGGGTCCAGTGGTGTTACGAAGAGCCTCATCATCATCGTTCTTTGGCACCTGCTTCAGGAAATTACGGCGTACGACACTGTTGAACAGAACCGGTATTCCACCCTTTTCACGGGTCTCCCTAATAAATTTGCGCAGGTTCTCATCAAACGTCGAACCCGGATCAGTGTGCCTGTCGGCCTTCGGCTTCTCGTCGTTGTGGCCGAACTGAATGAACACATAATCGCCGGGCTTTATCCGTTCCACCACCTTTGTCCAACGTCCCTCGTCAATGAAACTCTTCGACGAACGTCCATTGACAGCATGATTGTCTATGCGGATGGCGTCATCAAAATAGCATTGAAGTGCCATACCCCATCCGCGTTCCAGATTTCCTTTGCCTATACTCTTGTTTGCCATGGTCGAATCACCTATCATAAAGATGGTGACAACCTTGTCCTGCTTGAATGCCGACAGGATGAAAACAGCCAATACAGCATAAAGAATAGCCTTAAATCTCTTCATTGTAGTTTGTTTTAGTTATACATTTGCATTAATAGCTTGTCCGTTCGGTAGTTATTACCTGTTTAAAATTGTAGGCGCAAGCCTACAGACTTGCGCCTACAAGTATATTTAGCCACCTTATTCCGATACGATGGTAATCAATTCATCAGAAGTGACCATCTGCTGCCCACCCGTCAGCATGTTCTTGAGCATTATCTTGCCCTCCGCCATTTCATTCTCACCGGCTATCGCCACAAATGGAATGTTCTTGGCATTGGCATAATTCATCTGTTTCTTAATTTTTCCAGCATCCGGATATATCTCCGCACGTATTCCGGCAGCACGCGCCTTGGTTGCCATCGGCATGCAATAAGCCGCTTCCTTTTCACCGAAATTGACGAACAAGAGCTGCGTACCGCATACAGCCTCCCTCGGGAAAAGGTCCAAAGTGTTCAGCACATCATATATACGGTCGGCTCCAAAAGATATTCCTACGCCGCTCAAACCGGGCATTCCGAATATACCGGTGAGATTGTCATACCGTCCGCCGCCCGTGATGCTGCCCATCGGAGTGTCAAGAGCCTTCACTTCGAAAATGGCACCAGTGTAATAATTCAATCCTCTCGCAAGCGTAAGGTCAAGCTGAATCTCGTTGTTGAGACCGACTGACTTCAGCACATCAAGGATGAAGCGGGTCTCTTCGATTCCCTTCAGACCGGTTTCGCTGTCCTTCAGCACTTCCGTTATCACATCCAGCTTCTCATCATTGGTACCGCTGAGGGCGATGATTGGCTGTAGTTTCTCAATGGCGTCCTCACTGATACCATCCTCCCGCAGCTCGGCGTTGACACCGTCAAGTCCGATTTTGTCCAGTTTGTCAATGGCGACAGTGATATCGGTAATCTTTTCGGCCTCGCCAATCACTTCCGCAATGCCGGTAAGTATCTTCCGGTTGTTTATCTTTATCTGCACACGGATACCCAAACGGGTGAACACCGTATCGACAATCTGCATCAGCTCGACTTCATTGAGCAGCGAATCACTGCCCACGACATCGGCATCACACTGATAGAACTCGCGGTAACGGCCCTTCTGCGGACGGTCGGCACGCCATACGGGCTGTATCTGATAACGCTTGAACGGCAGCTGCAACTCATCACGGTGCATGACGACATAACGTGCGAACGGCACCGTCAGGTCGTAACGCAAACCTTTCTCGCTTATGCGCGTCGCCAAATGAAGCGAATTGCGCTGACCAAGCTCCTCGTCGGTGACCTTGCTAAGATAATCACCGCTATTGAGAACCTTGAACAGCAGCTTGTCTCCCTCGGCGCCGTATTTGCCCATCAGCGTCTGCAACGTCTCCATTGCCGGCGTCTCTATCTGCTGATAGCCATACAGGGCATATACCGAGCGTATCGTATTGAACAGGTAATTGCGCTTCGCCATCTCCGTTGTGGAGAAGTCACGCGTACCTTTGGGTATTGTAGGTTTCTGTGCCATTAATCTCTAACGATTGTCTGGTCTCTGTCCGGACCTATTGATATTATCTTTATCGGTGTCTCAAGTTCTGCTTCAAGGAAGGCCACATAGTTCTTGAATTCCTTCGGGAAATCATCTTCCGACGTCATCTTGGTCATGTCCGTCTTCCATCCCGGCAGTTCCTTATATACAGGCTCGATGCCTTCCTCTATGTCATAGGGGAAGTAGTCTATCTCCGTGCCGTTCTGCTTGTAGGCCACACATGCCTTGATTGTATCGAATCCGTCAAGCACGTCGCTCTTCATCATGATGAGCTTGGTAACTCCGTTCACCATGATGGCATATTTCAGAGCCACAAGGTCTATCCATCCGCAACGGCGCTCACGTCCAGTCACGGCACCATATTCATGTCCGAGCTGGCGGATAAGGGCTCCTGTTTCGTCAAACAGCTCCGTCGGGAACGGGCCGGCACCTACACGCGTGCAGTAAGCCTTCATGATTCCATAGACATCTCCAATCCTGTTCGGACCGATACCGAGTCCCGTACATGCGCCGGCACATATCGTATTTGATGACGTAACGAACGGATAAGAGCCGAAATCGACGTCAAGCATAGTGCCCTGAGCACCCTCACAGAGAATACTGTCACCCTTTTTGAGCAGTCCGTTAATCTCATGTTCAGAGTCAACGATGTTGAACTGGCGCAGATATTCGATGCCCTCAAGCCACTTCTCCTCCACATCGGCGATGTCGTAGGCATAGTTCATAGACTTCAGGATGCTCTCATGACGGGCCTTGTGCTCCGCATATTTCTTCTCAAAATTGTCGAATATGTCACCGACACGCAATCCGTTACGCGAGATTTTGTCCGTATATGTCGGACCGATGCCCTTTCCGGTGGTACCGACCTTGCTCTTTCCCTTAGCAGCCTCGTATGCTGCGTCGAGCACTCTGTGGGTCGGCATTATGAGATGGGCTTTCTTCGAGATATGCAGACGGCTCTTCAGTTCATGGCCGCTCTTCTCCAAAGCCTTGGCTTCATCCATAAACAAGTCCGGGGCGAGCACGACACCGTTGCCGATAATATTAACCTTGCCACCCTGGAATATACCGGAAGGAATACTGCGCAGCACATATTTCTGTCCCTCAAACTCCAGCGTGTGTCCAGCGTTCGGGCCACCCTGGAAGCGGGCAATAACGTCATACTGCGGTGTCAACACGTCGACAACCTTACCTTTTCCTTCATCGCCCCACTGGAGACCCAGCAGAACGTCAACCTTTCCCTTATTCATTATCTTTATCTTTTTGCGTTTTCTGTTTCGCTTTATTAGTCTTACGCCTTGTTATCTTTGCCTGACAGCTACTGCATATACCATATACATACAGCGAGAAACCGTCCTTCCGGAACCGTTTGAGGTGCATGTTGGCTATTGCCGCATCTATCTCCGCCGATTTGAACTCGGTCACCTTACCGCACACCGTACAGATCTGATGGCTGTGACTGTTGTTGTCATAACACGCCTCATATTTCGTGGTTCCCTGAAACCTGTGACGTATCACCAGTCTCAGCTCCATGAAAAGTTTCAGCGTGTTGTATAATGTCGCGCGGCTCACCGGAAAATGCAACTCATCATTGAGCTTATCTCCAAGTTCCTCCAGCGTGAAATGCCCGCTGATGCCATAGACGGCATCAAGTATGGCATATCGCTCCGGGGTCTTCCGATGATTATTCAATTCCAGATAATTGGTCAGTATCTGCTTGACGGATGCCTTTACACTATCTTTCATCGTTCTGTCATAATCTTCATCAACCGCACAAAATTACTATAAATTATTTGAATTATATGGATACGCGGTCAAAAAAGTTCCAAATTAATGCTTTTCAGTGCACTTTCAGCCATCCGCCTGTACACAAGTCCGAGGTCGGCAAACCTCACCACACTGGCCATGGCAGCCTTTTTCACAGCCATGGAGTCGCCCTGCAGGGCTGTGAGCAGCTGGTCAAGATACTCATTTATGCCTCTCTCGTTGGGCTCCTGTCCGTTCATGAACAGACGCGAAAGCACACTGAAGCCGCATATCAGACAGACGGTCCGTTCAGAAGCAATCCACTGATATGCCTTATCGGCCGCATACGGGAGATACTGATACAGATTGAACGACGCGAGTTCGGCTATTTCCTGAGATACGGTCTGCTCCATCCAGATGTCGACGACCTCCGGCAGCATCCTGTCGGCGGGCATGACAAGCGTGGCGAGAATCTTACACTCGCGCACGTCGTCCTTCCACAGCGCGATGGCAAGGTCATAGTCCTTGCCTATCTCACGCGCCTTTTCCTTCAGCATCGGCAGCGAGGCGCCCCAATTGACATGGTATTCCACACCCTTGTCGCGCATCGACTGAGCCACCACTCCATTCATCATCATCCGGAACGAGCGCTTTATCTCCCTGACCCGTTCGTTTATCTCTTCGTTCATATAGTTTTCCATCCGGTTAAATCAACGTTGCATAGTCAGAGCTGTAACGCAACATCTGATGCTCATAGCTTTCCGTGTAGTCGGGCCGAACGTCAACGATATTGCCCTCACCGTCCTTCACCGGCCGCAGCACGGGATTGATGAATCCCTTGTAAGGAGCAATGTCGAGCCGGCGGTAGCGCTCCGTAACCTCAGCATGAAGTTCCGGGTCGACCTCCACGGCATATTTCTCCACCAGCCTCCGGGCCGCCTCAAAGTCGCCTTCGCTCTTGATGCGCTGCACCTCAGCCAGCAGACGGGCGAAAAGCTCACGCAACTGACCATAGTCCACGACCTCGACATAACGCTTGCCGCCACGTCTCACCATGCGCACTGCCGTACCGTTGTCCATGCACCAGCGGGCGATGAGCGCCCTGTTGCGCATGTGGGCTTCCTCGATGCGCGCTCCGGGAGCGATGCGGACGAGCTGGGTCATCAGTCCGTTGAGCATATACGCATAATAATGTGACTTGTATGCCTCCTCGTCCGGCAGCAGTCCGAGCTCCACCAGCTTCCGGTCAGCGATGTAGTAAAGCCCGAACAAATCGGCCCGAGCCTCCTCTATCGTGTTTCCATAGGCTTTCAGAGCATCAGAATCGACACCCGGCAGCAGCTGGCCGCTACCATGACCAAGACACTCGTGCAAATCCGTATGGAGGTCGTCGCAGAGGTCACCGTAACGTTCGATCAGCGCCACAGTCTCTCCGTCGACGACGAACTCTTCCTTGAATCCGTTGCCACGGGCCGCCTTGTTATAGGCGTCGGTGAGATTTCCAATCGTGACGCTCTTGCTACCGTGTTCCGCCCTTATCCAGTCGGCGTTCGGAAGATTTATACCGATGGCCGTCGACGGATATTCGTCACCGCCAAGCATGGCCGCACACACAACGTTGGCCGACACGCCCTTCACCGTCTTCTTGCGGAAGCGCGGGTCAACCGGCGAATGGTCCTCAAACCACTGGGCGTTGTCACTGATGATGCGGGTGCGCCGCGTGGCCACCATGTCCTTATATTCGACGATGCCCTCCCACGAGCCTTTCAGTCCAAGAGGGTCTCCGTAGACTTCGATAAATCCATTGACGAAATCGACGCGTCCTTCCTGTTCCTCCACCCATCTTATCGAATAATCGTCGAAGACGCTCAAATCGCCCGTACGATAATAGTCAATCAGGGTGAGAATGACGTCACGCTGACGCTCGTTCTCGGCCACCTCGGCCGCCTTTTCCAGACATCCGATGATACGGCGGATAGCCTTTCCGTACATCCCGTCCGCACTCCACACCTGCTCACAGATGCGGCCGTCGCGCTTGACGAGCTTTGAGTTCAGACCGAAAGAGACAGGGCGGTCCCCCGCTCCATCCTTGAGCGCCTGATAATAGTCCTCGACCTCCTTCTGCGTCACACCCTCATAGTAATTGCAGGCTGACGTCACGACAAGGTCGTCACCATCCGACTTGTTGACCCTCATCGGCATGACTTCAGGGTCGAAAATCACGGGGAACAGTTCGTCGCAAAGCTGCTCGCGTGTCTGTCCTTCCGAAAGAGGCAGGACCTGTTCCGGCAGAGCCATGACCATATTACGGAGATAGCCGGGCGTGAAGCCCGGCTTAAACTTATCGCAACCGTAATGATGATAAATGCCATTGGAGAACCATACCCGCCTGAGGTATGTCCCGAGCGCTTCAGACTGTTCCGTGTCGCGCCCGGCCTCTTCGGAAGTATAGACGGCCTCCAGGAGTTTGCGTATCTTCAGATTGTAACGTCCGAACTGGTCGAATGTGATATCGCGCCCGAACAGGGTTGCTTCCGACAGATAATATATCAGCTTCTTCTGTCCGAGCGTCAGCTCCTCAAAACCGTCGAGACGGTATCTGAGCATCTGAATGTCTGCAAACCGCGTGTCCGAATAACTAAAATCCGATAAGCACATTCCGCTTACTGCTTTGTCTCTTTCGCCTTAGCCGCTTTCTTCTGTTTTGCGGAAGCCGAAGAGTTGATAGTGTATTTCAGGCGATACTCCCGCGGCGTCATCCGCTGAATCTTATAGAAAGAAGCGTAGAACGACTGACGGTTTGAGAAACCGACCATGTCACTGACCTCCTCCATCTTGAGATCCTGATAGCGTTTGTCCACAAGAATAGTCATAGCCTCCTCGATGCGGAATTTGTTTACGAACGATGTGTAGTTCATGTGAAACTTGACATTGACAACGGCCGAGATATATCTCGTATTGGTACCGAGGTCTTCGGCCAACTTCTTGGCTGAATACTTCTTATCCTTGTACCTTTTTTCCATTACGATGATATTGAGGATTTTCTCCTTCATCTCATCCATCAACTTCGGACTTACCAGGCTTCTGTAAGCAGCCTCCTTCTCTTTCCGTTCCGTGATATTATACTTTGCCATAACCTATTGAAAATTTAAATTGATTTGATGTTGCAAAAGTACAAAAAAATTCCCAAGTTCACGCTTTTTTTATAATAGAATTTCTAAAATAATCATAACAGAGCGTAATATTTTGCCCACAACGGCATTTTTGTGCACCATTTAAAGCGTAAAATACGGCGAATTTCTGTTTTTGCCGACACAAGAAGACACAGAAAACGCACAGAGTCACACCCATGACACCCAAAAAACACACAGAAACGTGCTGTGCCCTTCATATAAATAATGTATAGAGGAAACTGGAAGTTTTCCTTTTGACCGTTTAAATTACTCCGGAGCTCCGGCATACATCACCTAAGCGGATATGTTAAAGACTCAGAAGAAAGCCGACAAACGTCTCTAAATTCTTGCGATATTCAGAAACTAAAATCACACGGAGACACAGAGGCAACGTAAATCTTTATGTCTTTGAGCTTCACAACATATCCTTTGCAGCCTTTGCGTTTAAATATGCGAGGTCTTTGAATACATCGTCTTTGCGTTGAGAAATCCATCTTTGCGCTCATAGGAAAACTGTTGACTAAAAGTGTTAAAAGCATCCTCTAAACACCATCAGGAGTGGCCTCCGCGAAAAATATTTCACCGATGGGCGCAAATTCTTGAGTTTTGCGCGTGCAAGTATAAGCATCTGTCAGACAACCAGTTATCCAGCCTCTTTAAAATTTGTGCAATCTCAAAGAGCCCAAAAACTGCTTTTTCAGACCAAAATATCAGGATTTGTTCTGCCGTAAGGGCCTCCCGGAGTCGCAACGGGGCCGTTGTCATCTTGCAACAGCGGCCTTGTTGCAATGCAACGAGCGCCCCATCGCAACCCCGAAAGGCCCTTACGGCAGAACCGGCGACTTTCCGTCATGCTTCTGACGATTTTCCGTCGTTCTAAAACAGAATTTTCATTTGTCACCGTTTTTTGCGCAGCAATGTTTACAGAAGAGAATGTATGACATATCCGTAGACTGCCGCGTCACTCCAGACACCGGACGAACCGCATATCATACATAAGAGAGAAAGATGGTGTCCCTGCCTTCCGACAAGCGTTGACACACTATCTTTTTTCTCTGAAGATGAAACAACAATAAAAAATCCACCTGCCAACTCCCGAAAAAAATTCCTTGATGTATGGTCTGACAATGCTTTTTCATATGATTTCGCATATTTCTATATGATTTTATATCTTTTGGGGAATATACAACCGTTTGTCAACACCATTCAATGACATTATTTATTTGCTCTGACAGTACCTTTTGTACAATTTTACTGATTTCCGTATGATTTTACTGAAAACTTCTATCTTTTCTGAATACCTTTGCGTTTGTAACACTTCCTCAAAGAATGTGCTGTCAATATACAAAGCCGACTGTTTGGATTTAGAGTAATCGTTTGAAACAAATCAATAATAAAACAATATAATGAAAAAGAGAACTGTATTATTTTTGCTCATCTCTTTAGTCTGAGGGTGTTGCAGAACCTCATTTTTGTCAACACTTTCCAAAAGATAGTGATTGAATATCAGTATGTTACAAAATAACAATTTTGAATTTTGGGAGTTCTGCAACACCCTCAGCACAGCAAACAGAGGTGAGGTATTTGTCCGGTCACGGCCCCGAAGATGCCGTGAATGCTCTACCTTGACGAGCTATGCGGATGACAGAACTCTTACAGCACTCCCGTGGCCCCCAATTGCTGAAAGAGATGATTGAGCGTGACGTCAACCATCCCTGCATTTTCCTATGGGCTAACGGCAATGAAGGCGGATGGAACACGAACATTGACAAACTGTTTGATGTCTATGACCCTCAGAAACGGCATGTCGTGCATCCGTGGGCCGACTTCAACAATCTCGACACACGCCACTATCCCAACTACAACGACAATGCTTACCGCCTCGAACGTGGCAATAAGGTTTTCATGATGACAGAGTTCCTCCACGGACTATACGACCGAGGACATGGGGCAGGAATGAAAGGATTGTGGCAACGCTTCATGACCAACCCGCTATTCGCCGGCGGTTTCCTTTGAGCATACGTGGATGAAGCGATACACCGTACGGACAACGGACAGATGGATACATACGGCCCCAATGCCCCTGACGGTATTGTCGGAGCACAAAGACAGAAGGAGGGAAGTTTCTTCACCGTACGTGAGATATGGTCACCGGTGCAACTGCATCCTATGAAGATCACACCGTCATTCAACGGGGAACTGATTGTGGGCAATGATTTTCTGTTCAGTAACCTGAATGAATGTCGTATGGTATGGCGCACCAGATCCGTATCATGCAATGCCGGCGCCAAGGCTGAAGTTGTGGACAGTGGTGATGTAAGCTTGCCACCGCTAAAACCTGGAGAATGGGGAAGAGCCCGCTTCACCTTACCGCAGAAATTCTTTGATGCCGATGTGCTTGAACTTGCCGCATTAAACGTTCATGGTGACACAATATGCAACTGGGCTATGCCTATCAAGGATAACTGGCGTTATTTCTCTGACAAACATAATGGCAGCATTAAAGGTAAGGCATCATTCAGTACAGACGGTGACAGAACAACATTGGAAGCCAACAATCTGACTGTAACGCTTGACAACCGGACGGGAAAATTAAAGGAAGTGAAAAGCTACGGCAAGGTCATTCCGCTGACTGACGGCCCATTGCCAACAGGCATGAAAGCAACCTTCCGGTCATTTGAGACAAGGATGGATGCAGATACGGCAGTGTATATTGCAAGGTATTTCGGTGCAGTCGATTCTATTGTATGGCGCATGACACCCGACGGCTTGTTAGGAATGGAGGCAAGAGCTTTGAACTATCGCACGGACAATAGGTTTGACGGTCAGATGTACGACCGTCCCGTCTATAACCTTGGTTCTCGTTCTCATTCCCAGAAGATAATGTGACCGGCATGAAGTGGTTGGGTAAAATGCAAAAACGGCTATGTGCGGCTGTTCAGCGAGTGGAGCGACATTGACCTGAAACGCATGATACACGCCAACCGCAACTACCTGTCTGTAATAATGTGGTCGATAGGCAACGAGATACGCGAGCAGGCCTCACAACGCGGCTCGGGATAATGCGCCATCTTCAGGACGTGTGTCACAATGAGGCCCCCACACGGTAGGTTACCTGCGGCATGAACCGCTCCGACGGAGCAATGAAAAGCGGTTTTGCCGCAGCTCTCGACGTACCGGGCTTCAATTACGACGTGCGCAAGCACGGACGTCAGATTTCCGACCTGCCTCAGGGATTTCTACTCGGATCGGAAACGGCGTCGACGGTCAGCAGCCGCGGCGTCTATAAGTTTCCAGTGCGCGAGAACACGAGACACTGGCATGCCGACGGACTGTGTTCAAACTACGATGTGGAACAGCCGGGATGGGGCGAACTGCCTGACGATGACTGGCAGCATCAGGATGACGAAACATTCGTCACAGGCGAATTTGTATGGACCGGTTTCGACTATTTGGGCAAGCCGTCACCATATAACGAGTATTGGCCCTCACGCTCCAGCTACTTCGGGATATGCGATTTGGCGGGACAGCCCAAAGACCGCTACTGGCTTTACCGAAGCAAGTGGAACACGAAGGAGCACACCGTCCATCTGCTGCCCCACTGGACATGGCCGGGACGTGAGGGCGAGGTGACACCAGTCTATTGCTATACCGACGGTGTTGAGGCCGAACTGTTCGTAAACGGAAAGAGCCAGGGACGCATACACAAGAACCGTGAAAGCCGTCTGGACCGTTATCGTCTGCGGTGGAACGATGTGAGATACAAACCGGGAATGATTGAAGTCGTGGCATACGATGAATCCGGAAAGGAAATTGGCCGCGACTGCAGACGCACAGCGGGCGATGCCGTGCGCATCTGCAGCCGGGCTGACCGCACAGAGCTGACGGCCGACGGCAATGACATGGCCTTCATCACCGTCTGGCTGGAAGACCGGAACGGCACGATGCTCCCCTGTGCATCCGATCTGCTGTCTTTTACCGTCACCGGTGCCGGAAGTTTTCAGGCTGTCTGCAATGGCGATACGACAAGTCTTGAATCCTTCACACAGCCGCAGATGCATCTCTTCAACGGTCAGCTTGTGGTCATTGTCCGCACCAAGGAACAAGCCGGCGAAATCGTCCTCACCATAAATGACAAGGAGAAGAACCTAAAAACTTCGCTGACGCTTGTCAGCAAATGAACAAGTTTCTTTTAACACAGATACACGGAGACACAGTATTATATTATTCTCTGTGTCTCCGCGTCTCTGCAATCTATAAATTAATTGTTGAGACTTAATTCGGCGGAATGAATACTAAAATCAGAAACTTTGCGTTTGCATTATATAAACTACATAACTCTTAAAAAGCGATATATACAGAAATGCCAAACGAAAAGCGATGCAGGTGGGCGGGCGACGACCCACTGTACATAAAGTATCACGACGAGGAATGGGGGCGCCCCGTCACCGACGACAGGACGCTCTTCGAATTTCTCACCCTTGAGAGCGCGCAGGCCGGACTCTCGTGGATAACCATCCTGAAGAAGCGGGAGGGATACAGACGGGCTTTCCGCGGTTTCGACTATAAGGCCGTGGCAGAAATGACAGCCGAGGACGAAGAGCGTCTGCGGCAGGACGAGAGCATCGTCAGAAACCGTCTGAAGATACATAGCGCCATCGTCAACGCGCGGCTGTTCGGCGACATCGTCAGCGAGTACGGCTCGTTCCACGCCTACGTCATGAGCTTCATGCCCGGCGGGCAGCGCATCGTCAACGACATCCCGTCAATGGCCGACGTGCCCGTGTCATCGCCCGTATCTGACGCAATGAGCAAGGATATGAAACGCCGCGGATTCAAGTTCTTCGGCACAACCATCTGCTACTCGTTCCTACAGGCCACAGGCTTCATCGACGACCACGTGAACGGATGTTTCTGCAAAGGATGCGTGTGAGTCCCCACCCTGCCTGGAAATCCTGATTTCAAGCACAACCATTACTGTTGCTGACATTTTTTCGTACAAAATCATGTCCGGAAAAAGTTCTGTTTTTGCACGATTCCGGGACTTTTTCACAGCCGTAAGGCCCTCCTTGCAGCCGGTCACTCTGTACTTGCAGACATGTTTCTGCGGCATTTCCGTCCCGGGAGGGCCTTACGACATTTTCAGAGCAAAGATTTTCGCATGTTTCAAACCTCCGATTTTGTCCGGGAAAGCTCTTGTTTTTCTGCCGTAAGGCCCTCCCGAGGTCGCAACGGGGCTGCTTTCGGAGTACGACGGCGGCCCCGTTGCAATGCAATAAGGCCACCATTGCTGAGCCGGGAGGGCCTTACGGCAGAACCGCGACATCGCTGCGACATGACAAAGGAATAGTGGCGATTCATAAGTAACTGTAAATGAAAGGATTGGATTTTTTTGTAAATATTATCTCACGAAGGCCCCTAATTTTTGATACGTTCATGCTTGCGATATTTGAGCCCGCGGCAGAATTATTTTCAAAAGAACCTACTCTCGCAGGGCTTAAATTCAGAAAAAGAATTACAAAACAACGTCTTTCGTCATCACTCCCCTATCCGATACTCATTCGGAGTCATGCCCATTACCTTCTTGAACGCGCGGCTGAAATACTGCGAACACTGATAGCCGAGGCTGTAGGATATCTCGCTGATGCTCTTGCCGGTCTGCGTGAGCAGCTCCTTGGCCACATTCATCGTCCTCTGCTGGATGTATTCCTGCGCCGAGCGGCCGGTCTCCTTCTTTATCAGGTCGCCGAAGTAGTTGGACGAGAGATGCATCTGGTCGGCACACCATGCCACGGTGGGTGTGCCGAGGCACTTGGGATTGTCCGACACGAAATAGCCGTCGAGCAGCGCCTCGAAGCGTGTGAGGATGTCCTTGTTCGCCCGCTTGCGCGTGACGAACTGGCGGTCGTAGAAGCGGTTGCAGTAGTTGAGGAACAGCTCGATGGCCGAGACGATGATGGTGTTGCTGTGGCGGTCGGTGCCGTTCCTTATCTCGTCGTCAATCTTGCGAAGGCAGTCGATGATGGCCTCGCGCTCCTGAAGCGACAGGTGGAGGGCTCTCGCTCACGTCGTACGAGAAGAACGTGTAATCCTTGATGTGGCGGCCGAGCTGCGTTCCACGCAGCAGTTCGGAACTGAAATAGAGGCACCAGCCCTTGGCCTGATATGTGGATCCGTCGGCAGGATAGCCGAACACATGTCCTGGAGATACGAACACGAGGGTGTTCTCCTGATAGTCATACTCGCTGCGGCCGTATTTCAGATAATTCCGGCCAATCCGTAAAAGTTTACACTGACCACCGTCTGCCGACAGATTTCGTGCCGATGGGAGCCGTGGTCACGGCATCGGGCACGGGCGCGGAGCAGAACAACGGCGCCGTCATCACCCACGAGGAGAAGAAGCTGAAGCAGCCGCTGTTCGGCGCCTATCATTCCTTCTCCGTGCTGGACAGCGACATGACGAAGACACTGCCGATGGCACAGGTCATAAGCGGTGCGTTCTACATGACCGAGCTGTGCTTCAGCCGCGCCACGGGCACCGCCGACAAGGAACTGTTCCTCATTCCCGGTGCCACGCACATCAGGACATACTACGTGCCGGAATATGTCGATGCGGCGGTGAAGAAGCTGACGGAGTTCTTCGGAAGCAAAATGTAAACCGTGAGACCATAGACTATAAAACCATAAACGACAAACTACAGAACTAAATACAGCAAAGCCTTAAACAAGACTAATAGCGAGTCTTAATAATTAGGTCGTGTTCAGGACACGCAGACACGGGGGAAACTTTTATCCTCCGTGTCTTCATCCCCATTCTGGTTTTTAGAGATCCTTGACCAGTTCTTGATAGAGACTAACGTTATGGAACGCTATTCCTGACGCCATGAGGCTCTTATTTCCACATTCGTGTATGTGTCCGAACAGATGTATCTTCGGTCTGTGCCGTAATATGGCATCGGCAAGATACCGGCATCCCTTACCGTTGTCTAAACAGTCACAAGGTGCTCCATGAGTAATCAGGATGTCAACGTCATCGGGAATGTCTGCAAAACCAAACAGCCACGGCCGTGCGTCAGCAGAATGAAAAACAAGTTCTTCAAAAACAAGTCTGCCATTTTGCAACAGAATGACATTGCATGGTATACATCTGCGTGCCAAGACCTCATCTAAATCGAACGACAGATCGTGATTACCGGGCGTAAACAGGTGCAACTGAGCAGGAATGGCCGCATACCACGACAGGAATGACGCAAGGCAGCAAGAATCAGACTCGACATCTCCGGCGCAGATGAGTATGTCGGTACCGGACGGAACGGCGACTTTTTCATGCAAGCCGTGTGTGTCGGAGAAAGCAAAGATGCGATATCCTTTATATAAAATCATCATGGCTGTATCTCTTTTTCCTTTTTAATCATTTAGAAACGGGGGCCGCCGCCATAGAGTGGAAGCCGGAAAGAAAGATCGCCCATACAGCACAGCTGGACCGAATCATCGTATGCGGACTCGCAGGTGAAGAAACCTTGCTTGTCGGAGGAGCTATAGATAACTCTGCCGTATCCGAACTTCTGGCCACGATGCACGTCCGGTGTGACGGAATCGCAATAGGCGGTCTCGATGTCGCATTTGAACATGTCTTCCACGACCTCCTTGTTTGTCTTCTTCTCTTTCCGTGAAAGTTTGCCGAGCCAGTCGGCCACGGTCTCGCCTGTGTGCAGCCGGCTGCCGATAAAGTCGCGCAGGGCCTGATGCCTGTCGATGGTCAGATGTTTGAACTCGATGAGCTGTATCTTATACTTCGCCACCGGAATGTTCATCATCAGTTCTGAAGGTACTTCGCCCATGATGTTGCATTCCTCGATGATTGATTTCAATACGTCTATGGTTGAAATATCCAGCGTATCCGCCAGTTTCAATACGCCTTCCTTTAAGGACATATCGTTGAGATTGTCATCAATGATTTCACTGACGGCCTTGACCGACAGATTGCCAAACTCCTTGATGTAGCGTATCCGGCCGGGGCGTCCCAGCAGATTCTCGTCAATGTCCAGCTTGTTTGTGGTCAGGATGTAGAGCTTGCGGGCATTGTTGTACACGCCGTCTATCATCTTCAGCAGTACCTCCTGATCGTCATCGAAGGTCTTTTCGGCCTCGTCGATGAGAATCACACATTCGAAGCACAGCGACTGGATGAACTCCAGCAGGCCGTCAATGGGACTGGAAATGACGATTACCGGCAGCCCGATGCGGTTGCTGAGCAGCTTGGCGGCGATGGTCTTGCCCGTTCCCTTCAGCCCGTTGAAGATGATGCCTAAGTTCTTGTTGGTTTCGGCGAAAAGTCCGGACGTCCATGTCTTTATCACTCTTGCGATGATGCTCTCGCAGTCAAGGTCGTATATCTTGAAATCAAACGTAAACGATTCGTCTATCTTCTCTAGTCCAAGCCTGTCTGTCAGTCTGTCCCTGCGTATGCGGAAGACGCCATGTCCCGGGGCGGGAAGCAGCGTGGCATAGCCGGGGATGGGATAGAGTATGCCACCCTCGTTTATCCATTTCTGGCGTTCCACGATGCGGGCCTTTTCCCGACACAATTTCGTGTCCGGATTCATATATTCTTCCTTATAGAGCGTGTAGTACTCCAGGTCCACCAGTTCGTTACGGTAGTTGAAGCCGCATTCCTTTTTCAGTCCGTCGTAAGTGAAACCGCACTTCAAAGTCACCCTGCGCGAGGCATCGTTCTTCGGAACGACATAAATCGTCAGCATATCGGCATCCCGTTCGGTGAACATATACCTCTTCATCGCTTCCACTACCTCGGTCATATATCCCTTGCCGCGTGCGTCGTGATGAAGGAAATAGCAAATCTCATAGTTACACTTCTCGCCCGAAGCCGTGCTCTTCTTCTGCGGACTGAGCTCAAACACGCCGATGATGCGTCCGGGGCGTTCCTTCTCAACGATTCCGAACATCAGCTGGCTCGCCATTCCCCTGCGGATATGGCCTTCCGCCTCACTCGCGGTGCTCATGGGAGCGAAGCCTGTATCTGCGGCAATACTCCGGTCGCTCATAAGGGCGAAGATGTCCTGAACATCTTTCTCGTCAGGTGTTTTGACGATAAGTCTCTCTGTCGTAAGTTCTGTTTTCTTTGTCATATCAATAATGTATATTAACGTGAGTTCGACGAATTCAGAAAAATGCAAGCTGTGTGTCTAATGTACGTT
>ERZ780208.1178-NODE-1178-length-22138-cov-3.262555_pt1 | contig 22138 bp, 20 predicted proteins | sample MGYA00511167_ERZ780208 | MGnify/ENA primary metagenome ERZ780208 (study PRJEB29588, sample SAMEA2159202) | human gut metagenome | biome: human gut; feature: human-associated habitat; material: faeces | place: Denmark | collected 2008/2010 ...
GCACGCTGCCCTCGGAGCGGGACCGGAAAATGACCATCCTGCTCACGCCCTTTATGAGCTGCTCGGCCAAGCTCCCGATCTACAGCCTGTTTGCGGTGACCTTCTTCCCGGAGTACGCCGCACTGGTCATGGTGGGCCTGTATTTCCTGGGCATCCTTGTGGGCATCGGTATGGCCTTTCTGCTCAAGGGAACGCTGTTCAAAGGCGAGGCCGTGCCCTTTGTCATGGAGCTGCCCAACTACCGCCTGCCCGGCCTGAAAAACGTGGCCCAGCTGCTGTGGGAAAAGGCCCGCGACTTCCTGCAGAAAGCCTTTACGGTCATCTTTGCGGCCACCATCGTCATCTGGTTCCTGCAGAACTTTGACCTGCAGCTGCGGTTGACCGCCGACCCGCAGGCCAGCATCCTTGCCCGCATTGCGGGCGACATCGCCCCGCTGTTCGGGCCTTTGGGCTTTGCGGACTGGCGCATCTCCACCGCCCTCATCACCGGCTTTATGGCAAAGGAGAGCGTGGTGTCCTCGCTGCTCATCCTCTTCGGCTCTACCGCAGCCCTGACCGCAGCCCTTACCCCGGCGCAGGCTGCGCCCCTGCTGGTGTTCTGCCTGCTGTACACCCCCTGCATCGCGGCGGTGGCATCGGTCAAGCGGGAGATGGGCGGCCGCTGGGCCACCGTTATGGTCGTGAACCAGTGCGTTGTGGCATGGCTTGCCGCGCTCGTTGTGCGATTCCTTGCCGTGGCGGTGCTGTGACCCTGCCCTGAAGCATATCAAAAGCCCGTACCGTGAAAATCTTCATGGTGCGGGCTTTTTGCGTTGGACAAAATATATGGAGCAGGAGATTTTACGCTGCCTGCCCTTGACAACAGAGATTCCCTGTGTTAAAATACTTCAAAAATGAACAATTCAAAAAGAGAGAAAGAGAGGCGCGCAATGCGTGAGCTGAACTCCAGTGTGGAATTTGCCAACAAAACGGGCCTTGTGTACAGCGCCGTCTGCAAGCCGCTGTGCCAGAAGCTGCATCTGCCGCAGACAGCGTTTGATATCCTGATGTTTCTTGCCAACAACCCCAGCTACACGACTGCCCGCGATATCGTGGAGGTGCGCCACATCAAGGCGAACCTTGTCTCGGTGAATGTGGACAAGCTGGTGCAGGAGGGCTATCTGGAACGCTATGCAGTGGCCAGCGACCGCCGCAAAACAAAGCTGCTCTGCACCGGCAAGGCAGACCCGATCATCCGCAAGGGGCGTGTGGTGCAGAATGCCTTTTTCAAGCGCCTGCTGGATCATGTGGAGCCGGCCGATCAGGAGGTCTTTTTCCGGACTATGGAGCTGATCGGGAAAAATCTGGACGAAATTATAAAGGAGAACGCATAAAATGAACGTGTTGTTTACGGTTCTTGTCACCTTTTTTGCCGGCATGGGGGCCGGCCTTGGCACCGGCTTTGCCGGTATGAGCGCGGCGGCGGTCATCAGCCCCATGCTCATCACCTTCCTCGGCATGGACCCCTATATGGCGGTCGGCATCGCGCTCTCGTCCGACGTGCTGGCAAGCGCCGTGTCTGCCTACACCTACGGCAAAAGCAAAAATCTCGACATCCGCAACGGTCTCATCATGATGGCAAGCGTGCTGGCCTTCACCGTGGTCGGCAGCTACGCCGCGAGCCTTGTCCCCTCGACCACGATGGGCGGCTTCTCGGTCTTTATGACCTTTCTGCTCGGCGTGAAGTTCATCGTCCGTCCCGTCATGACGACCAAGGAGGCCATGGCCGGCGTGAGCGCGAAAAAGCGCGCCGTGCAGTCTATTCTCTGCGGCGTGCTCATCGGCTTTATCTGCGGCTTCATCGGCGCGGGCGGCGGCATGATGATGCTGCTGATTCTGACCTCCGTCATGGGCTATGAGCTGAAAACCGCCGTCGGCACGAGTGTGTTCATCATGGCGTTCACGGCGCTGACGGGCGCGGTCAGCCACTTCACCATCGGCGGATTGCCGGACGGATGGACGCTGGCGCTGTGCATGGCGTTCACGCTGCTGTTCGCGCAGATTGCCGCGAAAATTGCGAACAAATCGAAGCCGGAGACGCTCAACCGGGTCGTCGGCGTGGTTTTGCTGGTGCTGGGCGTTGTGATTCTGGCGGTGCAGTATCTGAAGTAAGTGCAGATTGCAAAAAGACATGCTTGACTTTCAACATCAAGCATGTCTTTTTTGCTGCTCCAGCCGCGTCTGCGGACGCGAAACCCTCTGCGACAAAGCACGCAATTATAGGAAGTGAAATCATCCGCATCCGCCAAGATCATCATCCGCATTCAAAGAAGCCCGAACCATCGCTGATTCGGGCTTCTTTTTGCCTTAGTTCATCGGCACATACTCAAAGTCGATTTCAATCGTCTTGATTTCGGCGATGACAGCATCGTTGCGGTTGATGGGGGTCGGCGTTGCGCCGGCGAGGTTGCCGCCGGGCAGACGCGCGGTCTTGGGCACGCTCGTCACCCATTCGTTGTACAGATTCACGCGCGTGCACACGCCGTCGTCAGAGGTCGTGTAGGCGCGGCCCTTCAGACGGTAGATTTCGCCATTGATGCGCACTTCCTTGATGTTAACGAGGTAGTTCGGGTACAGCACTTCGCCGTTGCTGATGCCGATGGCGGCAAACGCGACGGACGCGGAGTAACCCTGCGCCGTGCCGGTGAAATCCAACCCGACAGTGTACTTGCCTTCGCCCGTGATGATGGCGTTGGTCGCGACAAGTCCCTCGGAGATGGAATCCGCGTTGTAGGTATCGCCGACGCTGTGGGTGAGCGCCCAGCTGCCGTCGTTCCACATAATCCACGCCAGCGCGGTCTGGTCATCCACGACCACGGCATCTTGCAGGAAGGTCACGGGGGCTTCCGCTGCAGCCGCCGCTGCTTCCGCCGCAGCAGCCGCCTGCACATCCGCATAATCCTGACCTTCTTCGTTCGCCTGACGCTTCTCCTGATACATCGCCAGAATATCGTCATCCGCGAAGGTCTGGGACACGCGCTTGTACAGCCCGCTGCAATCCCACAGGCAGTTCGTCAGGTTGTACTTGGTGCAGGCGTCAAGGAACGCCGTGTGGTACGCCAGCGTGTTGTCCTTCAGCCCGTCGCTGCACGGCAGCGCACCGTATTCGCCGATGACCACGCCGTAGCCCGCCTCGGTGAATTTCGTCATCTTTGCCAGCTGCTGATCCATGTACTCATAGTCGCTCACTTTGCCCCACTTGGTGGCGCTCGCCGCGCTGGACGCGCCGCAGTACGACCACGGATCGTAGTAATGGACAGAAACCATCAGCTTGCTGTCCACGGTGTCCTTGGGCATCTGGAAGCGATCGTCGCAGGTCTGGTCAATGTCGGTGCTGTAACCCGCAATCAGCAGGAAGCGGGTCGCGTTGTTACCGCCCGTCGCGCGGACGACATCCACAAACGTCTGGTTGATTTCGTTCGTCAGCGCGTACCGCTCGTCGTCGGTCAGGTAGGTAACGACGGAATCGGAGCAGTACAGCGGAGAATTCTCGTCGAAGCGGCCGCCGAGCTCCTCGTTTGCGCTCTCGAAAATCAGGTAATCGGAGTAATCACGGAAGCGTTCGGCAATCTGCTGCCACATGCCCTTGTAGGCTTCCATGGCCAGTGCGCGGGTTTCGGCGCTTTCCGAACCGAACATGCCATACCAGCCGCCATCCCAATGGTCATTGATGATGACGTACATGCCCGCCTTGCGCGCATAGCGGACAACTTCCTCCACGCGATCCATGTAGTCAGCGTCGATGGTGTAGTCGCCTTCGTAGAGGTGGGTGGCGTTGGTCATCCAAGCCACTGGAATGCGGATGGTGTCAAAGCCCGCCGCTTTCATGCCGTCAATCATGGCCTGCGTCGTTTTCGGCTGACCCCAGTGCGTCTCATAGCTAAGGGGCGTGTTCGTCTTGATGCCGACGTTGTTGTCGCAGGCTTCCAGGGTATTGCCGAGATTGATGCCGTTGCCCATCAGGCGGGTAGCCTCCAGCGCCGTCAAGCCCTCGCGCATCACGCCGTTATCCACCGCTTCCGCCTCTTCCGCCGACCCTACGCAGGGAATCAGCATCAGCACCGCCAGCATCAGGCTGAACAGGTGCAGGAACCGCTTCTTCATATCCATCGTTCCTTTCTTCTGCGTATTTGACCGCAGTTTCCTTTTAATTATATCATCAGCGAAATCGTTTTGTCAATGGATATTTGTCTGTCTATGCATATTTTTATGCCATATCTGCCAAGTTTCCGGTGGATTTTCGCTGCCTTTTACGAAAAAACGGTTTCGTATCGAAAATTGGTTTTCGTTCGACGATTGTCTATTGATTCGGGAAAAAAAACAGCCTCCCGGCACAATCCATGTCGGGAGGTTGCTTTGGACGGGTTGATTACTCAATCGTCAGGTAGAGCGCCAGATTTTCCGCCGTTGCGGGCACAAAGGTCACATCCGCCTTTTCGTTCTGCGCGTTGATGACCGCGGTGAAGGCATCTTCATCCGCCGCTTCGCCGTTCACGAAATAGACGACGTTTTCGTTTTCATCCAGCTTGCTTTCCGCCAGCACATTGTACTGCGCATCGCGGTTCTCGTCCTTGTAGAAGGTCGCCACGCCGGATTCCGCCGCGCTGCTGCTGAAGGAGAAGGAGCCATCTTCCTTCAGGCCAATCATCGCGCGGTAGTAGAAGCCGTACGCACAGATGACTTCATCGGCGCTGGTCAGCACCAGATAGCCCAGTACTTCGCCGTTCACGGTCACATTCAGCACCACGTCGAGCTTGCCGTCGCCGTCCACATCCAGCACAGCGAAGGAATCATAGCCTGCGCCCTCGGTGAACTCGTCGTTCAGGGCATCCTGCAAGGTCTTGTTCGTCTTGTCAGAGGGAACATAGACCTCGCTGCCGCCGTTCAGCACAGCCGCAATTGCCGGCAGATCCGCCGGGTCGCCTACCATATCCGCAACGGGGCTGGCAACAGGGCTGGCGACCGTGCTGGCAACAGGACTCGCGGTTTCCGCCACGGCAAACGCGCACAGCATCATGGACAGCGCCATCATGATTGCAAGGAACTTCTTCATGTTCATTTTCCTCTCTTTCTTTTCCAGAATATTTTCGCTACGGAGGTCCGCCGCGAAAGTTTCGTTCCATTCTTTAGGAACAAAAAGCAGTATATCACATTTTCGTCCAATTGTCGATGGCGAATTGTAAATTCTATGCGAAAAAATGGTCATAATTTGTCCTTATTCTGCATATCATTCGCTTTTATGCTGTTTTTTTCTTTCACATTCGGCAAAAAGAATGCGGATGAGGCGCTTTTTTCACCTCGTCCGCATTCTTCTCATTTCCGCTTTATCCCAGCAGCATCCGGTCGTTGTTGATTTCGCTGCCGCTTGCTTTTTCAAACATCACCAGCAGGTCTTCGACGCGAATGCGCTTCTTCGTTTCCGCGTCGATATCGAGGATGATTTTGCCCTCATGCATCATGATGGTGCGGTTGCCGTACTCCAGCGCGTCTTTCATGTTATGCGTCACCATCATGGCCGTCAGGTGATTCTCCGCAATGATTTTCTGCGTCAGCGTCAGCACGTTTTTCGCCGTTTTGGGGTCAAGGGCGGCGGTGTGCTCATCCAGCAGGAGGAGTTTCGGCTGCTTGATGGTCGCCATCAGCAGCGTCAGCGCCTGCCTCTGTCCACCGGAAAGCAGACCAACCTTGCTGCTCATGCGGTTTTCCAGCCCCAGCCCCAGCGTCGCCAGCTTTTCGCGGTACTCATCGCGTTCCTTCGCCGTGATGCCCCAGCGGAGCGTCCGCCCCTGCCCGCGGCGATACGCCAGCGCGAGGTTCTCCTCAATGTTCATCGTTGCCGCCGTGCCGTTCATCGGGTCTTGGAACACGCGCCCCAGATACTTCGCGCGCTTGTATTCCGGCAGGTGCGTCACATCCACGCCATCAATGACGATGCTGCCGCGATCCACCATGAACGTACCCGCGACGGCGTTGAGCGTCGTGGATTTGCCCGCGCCGTTGCCGCCAATCATCGTGACGAAATCACCTTCCGCCAGATGGAGGTCAACATCCGCCAATGCGCGCTTCTCGGTAATCAAGCCGGGATTGAAGGTCTTTGCAATATGATTGATATCAAGCATTCTGCTTCTCCCCCTTTCGAGCGCTGCGGGCGGTAAAAAGCTTGCTCTTCCAGTGCGGCACGGCGAGGAACATCGCCACAACCAGCGCCGTGAGCAGCTTCAGGTAGTTCGTGGGCAGACCCAGCCACAGCACCACCTGCATGACGATGTAGTAGATGATGGCGCCGATGGACACGGCGATGAGCTTCGTGGCAAAATTGCGGAAAATCTTGCCAAACAGCACTTCGCCGATGATAACCGCCGCCAAGCCGATGACAATCGCGCCGCGCCCCATGCTGACATCCGCATAGCCCTGATACTGCGTCAGCAGCGCGCCGGAGAGCGCCACTAAGCCGTTGGACAGCATCAGCCCGACGACCTTCGCGCGCCCGGTGTTGATGCCCTGTGCGCGCGCCATGTTGACGTTTGCGCCCGTTGCGCGCAGTGCACAGCCGTACTCCGTGCCGAAGAACCAGTACAGCAGCGCAATCACTGCCGCGGTAATAATGAGCAGCAGCAGAATCGGGTTGTCAAGCGAAAAATTGCGCACGTTGCGCAGGGACACCAGCAGGTCATACTTATTCGCATTCACCGCCGTGTTCGCCTTGTTGCTCATGATGCCAAGGTTGATGGAATAGAGCGCAAGCTGCGTCAGAATGCCCGATAGGATGGCAGGAATCCCCATCCATGTGTGGAACACACCCGTCACCAAGCCCGTCAGCATCCCGACGACGAACGCCGCCACCAGCGCCACCCACGCGTTGCAGCCGCTGATGATGAGCATCGCCGCGACCGCGCCGCCAGTGGCGATGGAGCCGTCCACCGTCAAGTCCGCCACGTCCAGAATGCGGTAGGTAATGTAGACGCCAATGGCCATAATGCCCCATATGACGCCCTGAGAAACCGCGCCGGGCAAGGCGTTGAGCAGCTTCATAATTTCCACGGAATCTTCCTCCTACTATAACGCAAGCGAAGCCATAAGGCGAAATGCCCTATGGCTTCGCAAAATGTATCGATTGATTAGTCCATCGGGACGTAGTCGTCCGGGACGGTGATGCCCAGCGTTTCGCAGATCGCGGCGTTGTACTTCTTGGTGAACTGAGGCGCGAAAGCAATCGGCATGGTGGAAACATCCGCACCGTTCACGAGGATTTCATACGCCATTTCGCCGGTCTTGTAGCCGAGGTCATAGTAGCTGATGGTCAGCGTCGCGGCACCGCAGCCGCGGCAAATGCCTTCCTCACCCGCGATGACCGGCACTTTCGCCGGCACGACGACGTTGGCAATCGTTTCGCTGTAGGCAGCGGCTGTGTTGTCCGTCGGGATGTAGAGCACGTCGCATTCAGTCGCCTGCTGCGCCATGGACGCAACGTCGTTGGAATCCGTGAAAGCGTATTCCTTGCAGGTGATGCCCTTCGCTTCCAGTTCCGCCTTCACAACGCCAATCTGATAAGCGCTGTTCGCTTCCGCCGAGCAGTAGAGCAGCGCAACCGTCTTCGCTTCCGGGAACAGCTCCACAATCATGTTCGCCTGACCGTCCAGCGGGGCGAGGTCGCTCGTGCCGGAAACGTTGATTTCCGTGTAGCCCTTCCAGTCGCTGATTTCCAGCGCCGTGCCGTAGTGGGAAATCGACGTGCCGAGAATCGGAATATCCGCCGTCGCGCTGACCGCCGCCTGAAGCGCGGGCGTCGCGTTCGCCATAATCAGGTCAACCTCCGCCGCCACAAAGCCATTGGCAATCATGGCGCAGGAAGCCGTATCGCCCGAAGCGTTCTGCTCATCAAAAACAACCTTGTCGCCAAGCTTCTCCGTCAGCGCGTCGCGGAAACCCTTGGTCGCCGCGTCCAGCGCCTCATGCTGCACCAGCTGCAAAATGCCGACGTGATACGTCTTTTCTTCCGCGCTCGCCATCGTCAGGCAGGTCAGCGCCATACACAGCGCCAGCAAAACCGCAAACATCTTCTTCATACAGGGAAACCTCCTTCAAATACTACTCGCTTCCGCAAAAGCCGAAGCGTTTCTACGTGGAAAAGTGTACCGTATCCTTCGCCGCGTGTCAAGACCGGGAAGCGGAAAGGACAAAAAGAAAACAAAACAAAAAAAACAATGCGGAACGCGGAATTTGTCATTTTCCTTGACAAAGCGCACCAAATGCTGTATCCTGTACGTAGCAAAAGCGTTTGTTCTTTATCGAAAGGAGTGTTTTTTCATGCGGAAAATCCTCTCCCTGCTGCTGATTCTTGCCCTTTTTCTCCCCTGCGCGCTGGCAGAAACGCCGCAGGGCATTGACCTCGCGCTGACCTCCACCTATGGCGACGGTCTCTCCCTGCGGATGACGGCTGGCTTAGGCGAAACGCCTTTCTGCTCGCTGACGCTGCCTTCGGGGCAGATTGACCTCGCCTTCTCGCCGGACAAAGGGCTTTGCGTGCAGTCGGGCGGTCAGTGGGCGCAATTGCTGGTGGAAGGTCATCCGGTAGATGCGGCGCTGCTGACCACGCCGCTCAAACTGCTGGATGGACGCTCCCCGTCGGAAGTGCTGGGACTGTTGGCGGAGGATGTCAACAAGATGCTCGATGCGATTCCCTCGCTCTATAACTTGCCAATGACCTTGATAAGAGACCCTGCGTTTGCGCGCCTGTTCAGCGACCTATACATTGCTGCGCAAACAGGGACAATTTCCATCACTTCTGAAGAACTGAATCGTTTGGCGGCTTCTGTTCTGGGAAAGATCTGCAACATGGAGTATCTGGACGGCTTGAACTTCAGCGATATCTACCATAATCTTCTTGCGTCGGTCGTGCAATCTTCGGAGGTTGCACGCGCATATCGTTCCGCGATGCGCGGATACCTTCTCTCTAATTTCAGGCTTTCCGGGCAAATCGGCATTGACAAAGGGGAACTTCTTTTTCGTCAGCCCTACCAAGAGCCATACCATTTGACCTATGAGCAAACCACGCCTAACAGTTGGCATTATCTGCTGACAACTGCGAACAGCGATACCATTGATGGTGTGCTCTATTGGCGAAATGAATACGACTTTGCTTTGAGCGGCTACTCCGAGAATCAGCATACGGCGTTCTCTGTCACTTGCAGTTACGCTTCTGCAAACAACTTTGTGTTTATCGCCAGCGTTGATAACAGCTTCAGCCTGTCCATCGTTCAAGCTGGCAGCAATTTCAGTTTGCGGCTTAACAATGAGAATGCCAACGTTTTTGCCCTTAATGCCAACGTTTTTTCCCTTGAATCCACATCGGATTATATCCGTGTCAAGATATATTACAATTATTATACGCTTACGATCACCCCTGCCACGGATGGGCTTGATATTGTTGCACAGGCGCGCACTTTCGATATCTTCACCGCCCACGTCCGCACCGCGCTCAACGGTCTGATCTGCACCGGCGTGTACGGCGACACGACATACCGCCTTGCCCTGACGGAAACGGCAACCGGCTTCAGCCTGCTGCTCTCCCTGCCGGACGGAGATTTCCATCTGGATTTCGCCGCGCTTTCCGACACCAGCTGTTTGCTGACCTTCACCGATGCCGCCGGGCAGCAGGTATCCCTGACTGGATCGCTCTGCACGCCTGAATCCCCCGTCATTCCGGATACCCTTGGTACGATTGAACTGACCCAGCTGCTGGATGACCTCTTCTAATCAACCAAATTCCCTAAAAAAGGCGTTTTCGGATGCACACGTTCCGAAAACGCCTTTCCTATTTATTTCAGCATTTCTGCCGGCACTTCCGCCGCCATCCGCTGATAGCCTACCTTGCTTGGGTGCAGGTGGTCGCCGGAATCGTATTCGGGCAGGAAGAAATCAGGGTGCGCCGGGTCACGCAGGGCGCGGTCAAAGTCAATGCAGCCGTCAATCAACTCGGTCATACGGATGAAATCATTGTAAGCGTGGCGCAAGTCCTGCCGGAAGGGCGCGTCGGTGCGCCAGCCGCCCATGGGCAGCAGCGTCCCGACGTAGACGCGCAAGCCCATCCCCCGCGCCTGCTGGATGTACGTCTTGAGTCCGCTGATAAGCTCGTCCGCCGTCGGCAGATCGCTCATCGGGCGGAAGGGGTTCACCTGCGTGCCGACAGGGTGGATGATGTCGTTGATACCCTGCTGGATGATAACGGCATCCGCGCCGTCGGTCGGCACTTCATGCGCAAAGCGTTTTGCACCCATCAGCCCGTAGGATTCGTACGTCAGGCAGTGATATTCGCGCAGAATCCGCGATCCGCTGGTGGCGCGGCGGATGATGGCGGTATGCTCAAAGCCGTCTTTGCGGCAACGGAGCTGCAAATCATCCGGCCAATCCTGCGCGGTAATGGAGTCGCCATAACAGATGATGGCGCGGTTCTCCGGCGCAGTACGCACGGACACATTGCTGAGGAAGTAGGTCAGCTGCGTCTTGCGGGATGTGTCCATCGAAATATTGAGGTTCTCCGTTTCGTCGCCGTTGGCGTACAGCCCGCCGGACAGCGCACCGCAGGTGAACACGACGCTGCGCATGAGCGTGAAATCCCGCAAATAGAAGCTGACAAGCAGCCTTTCCCCGGCAGTTACGGGCGTTTCCAGCGCGTCGGAAATCGCATTGCCCTCCGCCGGAAGCGTTACGCGGTGTTCGCCCCCGAACGTGACCGGGTGAAACGCGCCGCCGCAGAAAATTGTCACCTTTTCCAGCGTAACCGGCTCCGTGCCGCAGTAATTATCGAACGTCAGGCGTACGGCGCTGCCAGAAAACGGCGAGACAATCGGATAGCGCAAGGTAATGTCCTTGGCATACCGCTCCGGGCGATTTTCCGCAATGCTGACCGCATTTCCCCACACGCTGACCCACTTCTGCATCCTTTTGACGCTCCCTTCGCGTTTCTGTCCCCCATCATAGCACATTCCGTGTGCAAATGCAAGTTTCCTATTGTTTCCATATTCGCAACGATTGTTGAGACACCGCAAAATCGGTTGACAACTGCGCATCGAAAATGATAAAATGTGTATATATTCCCCTTGAACAGGAGTGAAAATCGTATGGTCAAAATCATTTCAGACAGCACATCCGACCTGTCGCAGGATTTGCTCGACCGCTATAACATCACACTGGTGCCGCTGATAGTTCGCTTGGGCGACCAGCAGTACGAAGACCGCGTGAACATCACCTCGGAGGAAATTTTCCGCTGGTCGGACAGCACAAAGAAAGCGCCGACGACTGCCTGTGCGAACGTCTGGACGATTCAAGAAGTTTTCCAGAAGTATCTGGAGACGTATGACGAGATTGTGGCGTTCTCCATCTCCGGCAAAATGTCCGCGACGGGATCGAACATGGTGGAAGCGGCGGCGGAGCTGGGCGCGTCCGACCGCATCCACGTCGTGGACAGCCAGAGCCTTTCCACCGGCATCGGTCTGCTGGTGATGGAAGCGGCGGTGATGGCGCAGGAAGGCAAGTCCGCCAAGGAGATTGTGGCGCATGTAACCTCGCTGATTCCGCTGGTTCGCGCGTCCTTTGTCGTCGATACGCTGACGTTCCTGCACCGCGGCGGGCGCTGTTCCGGCGCGGCGGCGTTGATGGGCAGTATGCTGAAGCTGCACCCGAAGATTGTCGTGCGCGACGGTCAAATGCTGGTGGACAAGAAGTACCGCGGTTCGCTCGCCCGCTGCATCCCTGCCTACACGCACGATTTGCACGACGATTTGCTCCGCGCGCGCCCGGAGCGTGTTTTCATCACCCATTCCGGCTGCGACCCGGAGGTTGTTGATCAAGTCCGCACCTATTTGACGAGCCTGAACTACTTCGATGCGGTCATCGAAACCCGCGCCGGCGGCGTCATCTCCTGCCACTGCGGCCCCGGCACGCTGGGGGTGCTGTTCATCTTGAAGGAGTGACCCAAGGGGCGTTGCCCCTTGACCCCACCAAAGGGTCTTCGACCCTCTGGACTCCCTTTCGCGCGATTCAGTTGGTGACACTCCCCTGCTATGCCCGCGTGTTTATCCGGGAACGAAAAAAGAAGCAACAATACCCCAAAACTATGCAGTTGGGGACCGAAGGGGTCGAGAGGGTGATCGCAGACTTCGTCTGTTTTCATGCCCTTCGTCGCCTCCGCAGAGGCGAAACCCCTGCGTCTGCCTGTTTCTGCGCCATCAGAAACAAAAATGGGCTTGCCATTTCGCCCAAAACGCTATATAATACACGCAGAAGCGGCATTTGGTCTTTCCCTTTCGCCGCTTGACACAAAAAGAGGGGGATATTCTCATGGCTATGGAACTGAAAACCACAGGCGTGAACGGCTTCGTGAAGCCTGCGGAACTGACGAACATGGAAACCCTGCTGAATGCAGTCAATGACGAACTGCTGACCGGCAAGGGCGCGGGCAGTGATTTCCTCGGCTGGCTCGACCTGCCTGTGAATTACGACAAGGAAGAGTTTGCCCGCATCCAGAAGGCGGCGAAAAAGATCCAGAGCGACAGCGATGTGCTGGTTGTCATCGGCATCGGCGGCTCGTACCTCGGCGCGCGCGCGGCCATTGAGTTCTGCAAGGGGCAGATGTACAACGGCGTGCGTGAAAAGGGCATCCCGGAAATCTACTTCGTGGGCAACAACATTTCTTCTTCCTATATCAATGACGTGGTGAAGATTATCGGCGACCGTGACTTCTCCGTCAACATTATCTCCAAGTCCGGCACGACGACCGAACCCGCGATTGCTTTCCGCGTGTTCAAGAAGATGCTGGAAGAAAAGTATGGCGCAGAGGGCGCGAAGGGCCGCATTTATGCCACGACCGACAAGGCGCGCGGTGCGTTGAAGAATCTGGCGAATGTTGAGGGCTACGAGTCCTTCGTCGTGCCGGATGACGTCGGCGGACGCTTCTCCGTGCTGACGGCGGTGGGTCTTTTGCCGATTGCCGCGGCAGGCATCGACATTGCCGCGATGATGAAGGGCGCGGCGGACGCGCGCGAATGCTGCAAGGAGGGCACGTTGGACACCAACCCCGCCTACAAGTACGCCGCGCTGCGCAACATCCTCTATCGCAAGGGCAAGAACATCGAGATTCTGGTGAACTACGAGCCGGCGCTGATGATGACCGGCGAGTGGTTCAAGCAGCTGTTCGCCGAGAGCGAGGGCAAGGACAACAAGGGCATTTTCCCGACGGCGGCGAATTTCTCTACCGACCTGCACTCTATCGGGCAGTTCATTCAGGATGGCACGCGCAGCCTGTTCGAGACGGTTGTGTGGGTGAAGAATCCGCGCAGTGAGCTGGTTATCGAGGCGGCGGACGAGGACATCGACGGTCTGAACTATCTGGCGGGCAAGTCCGTGCAGTTTGTGGACAGCAAGGCGTATCAGGGCACGCTGATGGCGCACATGGACGGCGGCACGCCCAACATCATCATCGAGATTGACGAAGCGGATGCCTATCATTTCGGCTATCTGGTGTACTTCTTCGAGAAGGCGTGCGGTCTGTCCGGTTATCTGCTGGGCGTGAACCCCTTCGACCAGCCCGGTGTCGAAGCCTACAAGAAGAACATGTTCGCCCTGCTCGGCAAGCCCGGCTATGAAGCCCGCCGCGCCGAACTGGAAGAACGGATGAAGTAATGGCACTTTGGCGGCAGGAGGAGGAATTTCCCCTGCCGCTTTTCGTTTGCTGACAAGGAAGGAGGATGCTCCATGCTGCTTCCCGCCGCCGTGCGTCCCTATGCCGCCGATGTGGATGGCACAGACAGCCGCGTTCGCTGTGCGATTGCTTTACTCGGCTCGCAGGCACTGCCAATCAGCCTATGCGGACGCTTGAAACGCGGGCTTTTCGGGCGAAATCAGCTTCTGGCGAATGGGGACGTGCTTTGCGTTGCGCTTCATCAGCCAAACGGCGACGTTCCGCTTTTTGACAGCCGATGCGACGGCTATGCGAATGTGCTGGATGGCAAGCAGCTGCCCGCGCCGATTCCCCTGCATCCGGCGATTTGCCCAAAGTGCCGGAATGCGGCGTTTCAGCTGCGGTTGACCTTTGAGTACCCGGAGGCGGAGGAACTCGCGGCGTTTGCGAATCCCGACGATATGTTCACTTGGGTTTGGGTGACAATGCGCTGCACACGCTGTCACGCGGTGTTTCGGGGGGATTTTACAGCTGATTGACTTCAACATCCATCTTGATTTTATCCGCTGCTCCCGTCGCCTCTGCGGAGGCGAAAACGTTACTTTCTGTTGCGACAGAAAGGTTCCAAAGAACGCCCAGAGGGGGCTGAAGAGGGTGCAAGTCTGGACTTCAACCCCCGCTGGACTCCCCCTGCCACTGCAATTTCTTGCGGTAAAGAGTGGCGGTTGCTGCGCGGCTTGACTGCTTTTCCTTGCGTTCTGGTTTTCAAAACACTTTTGCATAAAAATCGCCCTGCCGGAATTTTTCACTCCGGCAGGGCGTTCGTTTTCCATTTTGCCAGCATCACGACAGCGGTTCGCCGTTTTCGGTCTCGATTTCGCGGCAGAAGAAGTGCAGCGCGCCGTCCTCGAAGTCGCTGATTTCGTAGCGCTGGTCGGCATCCCAGCCGTCCGCGCGGTGGTCGCGAATCTCGAAGCCGCAAATCTGCATCGGGATGGCGGGAAAACGCAGCGTCACGTCGCTTATGGACAGGAAACGGAGCGTTTGCGCTTTGCCATCAGCACAAAAGGAGAGTGTCAGCATAGGTGCGCCGCTTGCGGTGTGCAGGCGAAAGTCCGTGATTTCCACGTCGCATGGGAACATTTGCACTCTCCTTACCTGCTTCCCTTGTCGTATGGGATACCCTCGGCCTTCGGCGCGCGGGACTTGCTGCTCGTCAGCGCCAGCACAAGGAGCGAAATGATGTACGGCAGCATGTTGTAGAATGTGCTGGGCAGGTTCAGCTGCGCGAGGAAGTCAAAGCCGGTGTAGACATTGCTCAAGCTGCGGAACAGCCCGAACAGCAGCGCCGCCAGCGCAATCCGCAGGGGCTTCCACTGCCCGAAAATCATCACCGCCAGCGCAAGGAAGCCGAAGCCCGCCACGCCGTTCTCGAATTTCCACTCGCTCACGCCCGCCGTGATGTACACCAAGCCGCCCAAGCCGCCGAGCACGCCGGAAATCATCACGCCCGCATAGCGCATTTTGTAGACGTTGATGCCCACAGAATCCGCCGCCTGCGGATGCTCGCCGCAAGCCTGCAAACGCAGGCCGAAGCGCGTCTTGTACAGCAGGACATACGAAATCACCAGCAGCATCGCCGCCATGAGCATGAACCAGTTGAACTCGAAGCCATTGATATCCACCAGAAACGCCTTTTTGACGTTGATGTAGGTAATGGCGGAGGACACATTCGACACGTCCTCAGCAATGTTGATGGCCTTGACGATGACCGTCGCCGCCGCCGTGCCGAGCAGGTTCATCGCCGTGCCGACGAGCGTCTGGTCTGCCTTGAAGTTAATTGCCGCGACCGCCAGCAGGAGCGAATACAGCATCCCGAAAATCATCGCCATCAGCGTTGTCAGGAGGATGACCACGACGACCGCCGTGCCGTCGGGCATGTACTTCATCATCAGCGCACCGCCAAGCGCGCCGAAAACCATGATGCCCTCCAGCCCGATGTTAATCACGCCGGAATGCTCCGAGAAGCAGCCGCCCAGCGCCACCAGCAGCAGGACTGATGCAAACATCAGCATATATTGCAGCAAGAGTGTCATTTGAGATTCGCCTCCTTCCGCAGGTTCGCTTCCGCTTTGCGCTCCGCCAGGCGCGTCATAACCTGCCGGAAGAACAGCACGAAGCCGCACATGTAGATGATGACCGCCGAAATGAGGTCGGAAATCTGCGAAGAATAGATGGCGCGGTCAACATACGCGCCGCCGAAGGTGATGTGCTGGATGAAGAAGGATGCGAAAATCGTGCCAATCGGGTGCAGACCGCCGAGGAACGCCGCGGCAATGCCGTTGAAGCCCATCGCCGGAACCGCCGACTGCGCCACTGCCCATTCCTCAAAGCCAGAGAGGAACATGAAGCCCGCGCCGATGCCCGCCAGCGCGCCCGCAATCCCCATCGTCAGGATGAGATTCTGCTTTTCGCGCATTCCGCAGTATTTCGCGGCATTCTTGTTCAGCCCGGTCGCCTTCAGCTCATAGCCCAGCTTCGTTTTGCTCAGCAGCACCCAAATCAGCACGGCAATGACAATCGCCAGCGGAATGGCAATGGTCACATAGCGGTTGTTGGAGAACAGCTTTTCCAGCCCCAGCGACGGCATCAGCGCGCTCGGATTGCCCACGCTCAGCTTGACGGTGTAAGGGGTGTTGCTGTCCTTCACGAGCGACAGCAGGCTGTTGACGGCATAGAGGCTGATCCAGTTGAGCAGAATGCAGGAGATGACCTCGTTGACGTTGCAGAATGCTTTGAGCGCGCCGGAGATGCACGCCAGCAGCGCACCCGCGAGCGCCGCCGCCAGCAGGCACACATACCACGGCATGTTCCACGCCAGTGCACAGTACAGCGCCGCACCCGCGCCCACGACGTACTGACCCGCCGCGCCAATGTTGAACAAGCCCACCTTGTAGGCGAACAGCACCGACAAGCCGCACATGAGCAGCGGCGCAGTCTTGACCAGCGTGTTGCCCAGATACTTCATCTGCGCGGTGCTGCTGCCATACTTCCAGAAGTTCTTGATGATAACCAGAATCGCATCAACGGCGTTGAGATTGCCCGTCTTTTCGCTCACGCCGTGGTCAATCAGCAGCAGCACGACGAAGCCAACCAGCAGCCCCAGCACAATGCACAGCAGCGACGAGAGAATCGTTTGCACGCCGGGAATTTGCAGCATCGACCTGCGCTGCCGGACTTTCTTAGGTTCGTTTGCCATCTTTACCGCACCTCCCGTTTCGCGCCCGCCATATACAGGCCGATTTCTTCCGCCGTCGTCGTTTTCGGGTCAAGCTCGCCGACGATTTCGCCTTCGTACATCACGAGAATACGGTCGGACACGTCCAGCACCTCGTCCATCTCCAGCGAAACCAGCAGCACCGCCTTGCCCTCGTCGCGCGCGGCGATAATCTGCTTGTGGATGTACTCAATCGCGCCCACGTCCAAACCGCGCGTGGGCTGCATGGCAATCAGCAGGTGCGGCGAGCGGTCGATTTCGCGCGCGACAATCGCCTTCTGCTGGTTGCCGCCGGACATGCTGCGGGCGATGGTGGTTGCGCCCTGCCCAGAGCGGATGTCGTACTGGTCAATCAGCCGATTGGCATAGGCGCGGATGTTCTTGCGGCGCAGGAAGCCCGCGCGCGTGAATTCCGGGTCGAAATAGCGCTGCAAAACGATGTTGTCCTCCAGCGAGTAATCCAGCACCAAGCCGTGCTTGTGGCGATCCTCCGGGATGTGGCTCATGCCGTCCAGCGAGCGCCGGCGAATCGACGCGCGGGTGATATTCTGCCCATCCAGGTAGATTTTGCCGCTGACGAGCGGTTCCAAGCCCGTCAGACCGTACACGAACTCCGTCTGACCGTTGCCATCAATGCCCGCAAGGCAGACGATTTCGCCCGCGCGCACCTCCAGCGACACATTTTTGACCGCGTTGTTCTTGTGCACATGAGACGCGACGGTCATGTTTTCTACCTTCAGCACGACCTCGCCGGGCTGCGCCGGTTTCTTCTCGACGTGGAAGTTGACGTTGCGCCCGACCATCATCGCGGACAGTTCCTCCGGCGTGGTATCCTTCGTGTTCACCGTGCCGATGTACTTGCCCTTGCGCAGCACCGTGCAGCGGTCGGAAACCGCCATAATCTCCGCCAGCTTATGGGAGATGAAGAGGATAGACTTGCCCTCCGCCGCCAGATTGCGCATAATCTGCATCAGTTCGTCAATCTCCTGCGGCGTCAGGACGGCGGTCGGCTCGTCGAAAATCAGGATTTCGTTGTCGCGGTAGAGCATTTTGAGGATTTCCGTGCGCTGCTGCATCCCAACGGTGATATCCTCCACCTTTGCGTCGGGGTCGACGTGCAGCCCGTAACGCTCGGACAGCGCCAGCACCTTCTGCCGCGCCTCTTTCTTTTGCAGGAAGCCGAATTTCGTCGGTTCAACGCCCAGAATGATGTTGTCCAGCACAGTGAAGCACTCCACCAGCTTGAAGTGCTGGTGTACCATGCCGATGCCCAGCGCGGTGGCGTCATTGGGGTTGCGGATGGACACCGTTTCGCCATCCTTCCTGATTTCGCCTTTTTCAGGCTGATACAAGCCGAAAAGGACGCTCATCAGCGTCGATTTGCCCGCGCCGTTCTCACCCAGCAGCGCGTGGATTTCGCCGTGGCGCAGCTGGAGGGTGATGTCGTCATTGGCAATGATGCCGGGAAAGCGCTTGGTGATATGCAGCATTTCGATGGCATAAGGCGTGCTTTCGTCCGGCGTTTGAACGCGCTGTTTCTCCATGAAGCATTTCCTCCTTGATGTTCTGTTTTCCCCATTGATTTCGCCGATTTTGCGGCGGATGATTCCCCGTGTGCGCCGAAAATGCGCTTGATTCTGACAAAAACTTCCGCGCGGCAGAGGACTCCCCCGGCGGAAGCTCTTGTCAGAATCCGGGGGACGTTGCCATCCCCCGGAAGGTGAGATTACTTGATGTTGCCGTTGTAGTTGACCGCAATGGTCGTTTCCGGACGCACGGTAATGTCGCTGGAAACGGTCACTTTGCCATCCACCATCGCCTTCACCAGCGCGGTGTAGTCATCCACGGTGAAGGTGTCGTTCCATTCCGTGGTCTCCACGGGCAGGCCGACGTAGTTCAGGGTCAGGTCGTCGCCGGACACGAGGCCGAGGTTCTCCACCTTGCCCGCGTGCAGGTCGAAGTTGCCCGCAACGGTATCGGTCAGCAGCGTCTTAACCGTCGCCGCCAGACCCTTCATGGCGGAAGTAACCGTCATGCCGTCCGCATACTGGTTGATGATGGGAGACTGGTCGGAGTCAACGCCGATCATCTTGCCGCCGACCTTCGCAGCTGCTTCCGCCGCAGAGGTGTAGATGCCGCCGCCGCAAGCGAACACGACTTCCACGCCCTTGGTGGCGTACCAGTTGTCCATGTACGCCGTGATGTCAGCATCGCCCATGAACTTGCCGCCGTAGACGTACTCGCAGGAGACGTCCGCCGCGATGCCCAGTTCCACCGCCGCGTCATTCGCGCCCTGCACGAAGCCGTAGCCGAAGCGCTGCACCGCCGGGACCTCCATGCCGCCGAGGAAGCCGAGCTTCTTGTAGCCCATCTTCACTGCCGCATAGCCCGCCATGTAGCCGGAAAGTTCTTCCTGATACACAGCAGAGAACAGGTTGGACGCCTTGCTCAGGTCAACGCCGTTGGAGGTGAGGTCATACTCGCTCACGTCCAGCGCGATGAACTTCACGTCCGGGTACATCGGCTGGCACTCGCCGATCGCCGCCGCGAACAGGTAGCCGGGCATGACGATGACGTTGTAGCCTTCGTCGATGGCCGCTTCGACCTGCGCGATGCGCTCCGCGTCGGAGTCACCGGTGGGCTTGAAGTAGTTGAAGTCGACGCCGTTGGCCTCGCAGAACGCCTTGCAGGCCTCGTAGGTGGTCTGGTTGAAGGACTGGTCGGTGATGTCGCCGGAGTCGGTAATCATCGCCACGCGGTAGGTTTCATCCGCAGACGCGAAGGAAACCACGCACAGCACCATCGCCAGCGCCAGGATGAGAGAAACGAGCTTCTTCATGGATTCATTCTCCTCTCGTGATTTGAGCATCTTCTGCTCTCGTATTATTGTAACAGTTTTTTGCCCGTTTGAGAAGAGGTCAAGCGGCATTTCTTTAAAAAATCCCCACAAAATGCGCAGAAAATGTGGCAGATATTTTTCGATAGCTGATTTTCCCCTGCTTCGCGCCCGTGCGGATACCTTTCCGCTTTCCTTTCGATCCCCTTCCCGCGATTTTTCCGCATTTCCGCTTGACAATCCTCCCCTGCTGTGGTAAAATAATTAGGCTGATGAGCGCCCGTAGCTCAGTTGGATAGAGCGTCAGACTCCGACTCTGAAGGTCACAGGTTCGACTCCTGCCGGGCGTACAGGAGAAAATCCCCGGAAGTGCAAGGCTTCCGGGGATTTTTGATTGGATTTTTGATGATGAAAACAGACGGATTTTTGCCATTAGAATGGGGGCTGACTACCGAAATTGGGCGAGGACGGTAGTCAGAATGGTAGTCAGGTGAAGGGGCTGGAAGTGTGCGCAGAGTGGATGACGTATACACGACGGCAAAAAAATCAGCGGAATTTCCGCAAATGCTTGCGATTCCCCGCCGCGTATGGTATCATCAAGACAGCGGCGCGCAGGGCTGTGCTGACTTTCATCAGAAGGAGCGAGGAAAATGGTAACATACATCGAGGGGAACATTTTCAGCAGTCCCGCGCAAGTCATCGTGAACACGGTCAACACCGTTGGCGTATGGATGCCGCCCAGACGCCGGAGCATCTGAAACAGGAAGAAACCGCCGACTGGCTTCGCGCCCATGCGCAGGACATGTCCTTCGCTGGAGTGTGCGACGATTTGAAGCTCGGTCAGGCAATTCTCCCCTATCAGCGGGAAAAGGACGGCGTGCATTCAGCTTTTCCTTCGCGGATACGCCCGAAAAGCGCGACTACGCCCTCAGATACAACCGGTGCAATCAACCCTTGACCTTGGAAGCCAATTTCGTTTTTGAGTGGCTGCGCGGCAGTGCGACAGTTTCGACCAGCTTCGCCGATGTGCGGTCTGTTCGAGCAGCCGCTTTCCTCGTATGAATTGATGTGATTCACAGAAAAAGAGCCGGGACAGCCTCAGAGGATTTCTCCCTCCGCCGCCATCCCGGCTTTTTTCATGTCTCCTGATGCTCGTGCAGCGGTTCCCGTTCGGAATTATTGTATGAAAAAACAGCCTGCACGAGGTGTGCGGCTGCTTTTCGCGGATTAAGTTGATTGCAAGTTGATGGTAAGTTGCAATTTCTCTTTGCAACTTGCAATTTTTAGTTTCGAACAAGTTTCAAAGCTGGTTCAAAGACGGTTCAAAGACGCCTGCTTGATATGCCCGCCATTGCGTTCCATCATGATGTCGCTGAAAAACTCCCGATTCACGGTGATGTTCGGCAGCTCATTCGCTTTCATGGTAATGACCACCTGCAAGTTCGTCGGGCAGGCATAATCGCCGTAGATGCTTTCTGCCTTTTCGGTGATGTTCTGCCCGCAGTCCCTGATTTGCTGGATTCGTTCTTCTCTGGTCATGGTCACGTTTACGCACTCCTTTCAACGTATCAAAAAAGCACCTTGCGGGGGCAGGGTGCATTGCGGCTACTTTTCTATATTTTTTCGTTTTTCCAACGTTCATTCAAGGGAACATAAGGGTTTACTTTGCTGCGGTTTCTGTTGCCGTCAGCAAACACCTTGTCGCAGGTGCTTACCTCCGTTTCAAAACCATTATCAACAAGACACTGGCGAATCGCCAACAGAAGCTCATCCGCATTTTTCTTGTATTTCTGAGGATTGTCGCACTGCTCCACGAATTTGTTGCTATCAATCACATCCACCAAAGCAACATTTTTCGCGTACTTGTCTGCTAACAAGGAACAATATGCAGAAACATCCGCATAAGTGATGTAAAACGGAAATTCCTCGACTTTCTTACTCATCAGCAATCAGCCTCATTTTGATTATGGTTTGCGGTGGAATCGGTTCTTCGTTTTTCTCTATGCCTGTTATTTCAAATTTGCTATTTCGCGCCAAAAGAAACTCATATTCAGCATCTTGATACTGCCCAGCAAGTTGATTTACATATGCGCCGCGACCAGCTCCGGCAGGAATCTCTATTTCAAAAATGACAGGTTTGGCAGTTGCGACACTGTTTCCTTGCAATACCGTTGTACTCATATAGCCGCTATCGCGGTATATTTTCCCGATGAGCATAGAAATATCATCACTGTATTGCGCCAGCAGATTATCTAAGGCAATCCCGCACAAAGAAAGAACAGCCAAAAGGTCGGGAAAGAGGTATAAT
>ERZ780208.1181-NODE-1181-length-22070-cov-5.072587_pt1 | contig 22070 bp, 14 predicted proteins | sample MGYA00511167_ERZ780208 | MGnify/ENA primary metagenome ERZ780208 (study PRJEB29588, sample SAMEA2159202) | human gut metagenome | biome: human gut; feature: human-associated habitat; material: faeces | place: Denmark | collected 2008/2010 ...
CCGATTCCATCTGGTCTTTTCTCTTATTATGCCTCTATTCTTTAGTCTAATACAGCCTTTACTTCTGCTGTTAATGCTTCTACCTTATTCTGTGCGTCTTCCAGGCTTGTGCCCTTAACGCCCATGTAGAACTTAATCTTAGGCTCTGTTCCTGAAGGTCTTGCGCAGCACCAGGAATCGTTGGTCAGATCAAAGTAGAGAACGTTGGACTTAGGAAGTCCTGTAGGATATGTCTTGCCTGTTGCAAGCTCTGTGATCACATCCTTCTCATAGTCACGTACTCTGACTACATCCAGCTCGCCGAACTTCTTAGGAGGATTGCTTCTAAGCTTGTCCATGATTGCTGCGATCTGCTTGGAACCATCAATGCCCTTTAAAGTGATGGCATACTGTGTTTCCTTATAGTAGCCATACTTCTCATAGATCTCAAGCATCATATCATATAATGTCTTACCATGCTTCTTGCACCATGCAGCTACTTCACACAGGCACATAACTGCGACAACTGCATCCTTGTCCCTTGCGTGAGTACCAGCCAGACAGCCATAGCTCTCTTCCAGACCAAATACATAGTTGTTGGAGCCTGTCTGCTCGAACAGCTTAATCTGCTCGCCGATATATTTGAAACCTGTCAGTACCTCGATTCTCTTTACACCATAAGCTTCTGTGATAGGAGCTGTCATATTAGTTGTAACGATAGTTGTTACAAGTGCCGGATTCTCAGGCATTGTGCCTGTTGCAGTTCTTTCTCTTAAAATATATTCTGCAATGAGCATACCTGACATGTTACCTGTAAAGGACTTGTACTCGCCGCTTGCTGTATCTAATGCATATACACCAAGTCTGTCTGCATCAGGATCTGTAGCCAGAACGATATCTGCATTCTTCTCCTTTGCAAGCTTCAATGCATATGTAAATGCCTTAGGATCTTCAGGGTTAGGATAATCCAGAGTTGTGAACTTAGGATCAGGATTCTCCTGCTCAGGTACTACGTATACGTTCTTGAAGCCAAGCTCAGAAAGGATTCTTCTGACGGGCTTGTTACCTGTACCGCATAATGGTGTATAAACGATCTTGATATCATCTGCCATTTCCTTGATAACATCGGGATGAATGATCTGCTTCTTCAGCTCTGCCATGTACTTGTCATCGATCTCTTTGCCGATCACCTCATAGAGTCCTGCTGCCACAGCATCCTCTCTGCTCATGGTCTTCACGGTATGATAATCTTTGATAGACTGTACTTCGGTAATGATGTCCTTATCGATAGGAGCGGTTACCTGTGCGCCGTCCTCCCAGTATACCTTATAGCCGTTGTACTCAGGAGGGTTGTGACTGGCGGTCACTACAATACCTGCGGTGCATCCTAACGTCCGAAGGGCAAAGGACAGTTCCGGGGTAGGTCTTAAAGATTCAAAAATGTATGCCTTGATGCCATTGGCTGCCAGACATCTTGCTGCCTCATCGGAAAACTCGGGAGACATGCGGCGGGAGTCAAATGCGATAGCCACACCCTTGCTCTGGGTGCCGCGCTTAATGATATAATTAGCAAGACCCTGAGTTGCCTTACGAACGGTATATACGTTCATGCGGTTGGTTCCTGCACCGATCACGCCACGTAAACCGCCGGTACCGAATTCCAGTTCCTTGTAAAAACGATCTTCCACTTCTGCCTCGTTGTTACGGATTGCCAGAAGTTCATCCTTGGTCTTCTGGTCAAAATAATCATCATTTAACCAGAAATTCAGTTCGTCCATATAACTCATTTTCCTATCCTCCTGCTTTATCGCTATCTTTCAATATCTTTCCATATCTTCAGTAAACGCTCTCCGGTGATATTTTACCATAGATTCCCTCTACTGAAAAGAACTATTTAATGTCAGCTAACTGTCGGATCCTTCAGTGCGTAATCGCTGCGGTCAAGGGAGAAATTCGGATTGTAATATGGGTCTCCCGCTTCCAGTTCGGCCTTCCATTTTTCACGGAAATGCTCGGATTCTTTGTTGTAGCGCTCGGCCTTCTCCCCCTGATCGTCCAGTCCTCTGGAGATGGATTCGTAATGATACAGCTCCGCAAAAGGAGTCCACACATTCAAAAGTCCCAGTTTACGCAATTTCAGGCAGAAATCCACATCATTTAAGGAGATCACAAAGCTCTCATCCAGGCCCCCCACCTGTTCATACAGACTCTTTTTCACTAACAGGCAGGCACCGGTCACAGCTGTGACGTTCTGGGTATAACACAGACGTCCCATGTAGCCCAGGTTCTGTACCGGAATACGGTAATGGGTATGTCCTGCGGTACGGTGTGCCCCCAGTCCGATGACCACACCGGCATGCTGGATCGTCTTGTCCGCATAATACAGCTTGGCACCTACGGCACCCACATCCCCTCTCTGGGCATACATCAGCATCTCTTCCATCCAGTTGGCCGTGATAACCTCCGTATCGTTGTTCAGCAACAGGATATATTCCCCGGAAGCATAGGATACGCCCAGATTGTTTACTGCGGAATAATTAAAATCTCCATGATAGGTCACTACAGAAATGCGCCCGTCCTCACTGTGCAGGATACCGCCGTCATGGCCGCAGACTGTATGCAGCTTGCATCTTTCTTCATAAGAATCGTCACCGGACAGTCCTAACAGCTGGGAATAATAGTCCTTAATCTCCGGTGTGGTACTGTTATTTTCCACGACAATTATCTCTATATTGCTCCAGGTACTGTTCTTCTGAATCGAAGTGATACAGCGTTTCAGATCCTCAACGTGATCCTTATTGGCGATCACGATGGAAATCTTCGGATCTCCCAGAATCTGATAGCGAATACGGAAAATCGTGGCACATGCCCTGGTACTGGTGATCTGGAAATGCTTAAATCCATGCTTTTTCAGGTGATCCGCTACGGCCCCCTTCGCTGCCTCAATGGCATATGGCTTCGCGTCAATGCTGGCTGCTGTACTTCCCTCATGGCTTCTCCAGTAGTACATCAGTCTTGGAACATGAACGATTTTTTCCGCTCTGTCGGTCAGACGCAGGATCATATCATGATCCTGGGCACCATCAAATGCGGTACGGAACAGTTCCTCTCCTTCTAAGAGCTTTCTGGAAAAGACGCTGAAATGGCAGATATAATTATTTGCCCGCAGATTGTCCGGTGCATAGTCCGGCTTAAAATGCATGGTCAGCATCTTGTTAATGTCGTTTTCTTTGAATGTGGTCTCATCACAATAGAGATAATCCGCTCCCTGCTCGTTGATCTCCTTCACATAAGCATACAATACCGAGGGGTGCAGAATATCATCCTGGTCAAACAGACCGATATAATCTCCCGTAGCCAGCTTGTAGCATTCGTTGGTATTATAAGAGATACCGCCGTTATGATCCAGGTGCTTATAAACGATACGGCCGTTTGCCTTCGCCGCATACTCCCTGCTAAGTTCCCCGATATAGGAATGCTCCTCGTCGGAACCGTCTGCCAGACACAGCTCCCAGTTGGGATAGGTCTGGTTCATGACGCAGTCCAACATCTGGATCTGGAACTCTCTCTTATTGTTCCACAGCGGAACGAGAATACTGATCTTCGGCATATAAGGGAATATCGTCTCTTCCTCTTTTTTTCTCTGTGCTGCATCGGGAAAGCTTCCGGTTCCGTAGGACTCCATCAGACTCTTCTGGCGGGTCTTGTTGCGGATCTTACGCAGGATATCCTTCGGTCCGCCGCAATGGGACAAGCGATCCTTCTGTCTCTGCGCAAAATGGATCAGGCTTCTCGCCGGACCTGTGGCTTTCCAGAATTTATTCTTTTTGATCCGGTCCAGTTTGAACTGCAGGTCCTCTTTTTCCGATTCCAGCACTACGATCTTATCTGCCAGGTCCGCACATTTCTCGTGCTCCCTCTCGTAGGCTTCTTGATAATTGATCTCAGACATGTTTTTCCTCCGTCATATATTTTCCTGTTGTATTCCACAGTTTCAGCTTACTGATCCGATGAACCGCAAGAACGGCGATTCCATAATTCCCCGGAGGCAGCTGCTCTGTCTTCCGTTTCACACAGAACCCCCCCAGCGCCACATTTTTCTGGTCCGGAAGATTCTCCTCCAGTTCCTGCCTATATGCGGGTAAGATATTCATTGTCCATACCTTCCGGTCCGCCTCCCGCTGTCCCTGCGTATCTTCGGGAAACAATACTAAAAATTTATCATAACATGCGTTATCGTCTCCCAGGATCACACTGTACCCCTGGATCCGCTCCGGTCCTGCGGTTTCCACCCGTGCCATCAGGCAGTCATCCTGTCTTGCATTTTCCAGAAGCTCCTGCCTGCTCTCACATTGCCATGCGGGCTCCTGTAAAAGATTCCGGTCCGTAAGATATGCCGGAACCACACGACTGTCCAATCCTTCCCGGTTCAGTCCCATAGGGTAAAAAGGATCCACTCCGCGGAACTGAGGATGCATCTGGTAAAGCAGTTCTCTCTCTTCCGTCAGGCGTCGCATTTTCTCTGGACTTTCGTCGCTTCCGCGGCTCAGGGATTCATGATGATACGCAAAACAGTCATTCAGCACCACATTGTAATATCCCATTTCCACCAGACAAAATCCCAGATCCACATCATTATAGGCCACCCGCAGTGCTTCACGGAATCCACCCGTCTCCCGGAATACCTCTGTCCTTATCAGCAGACAGGCACCCGTCACTGCCACGCAATTCAGATCAAAGCAATTTCTGCCAAAATAATAAGACTTATCGTCTTCCATGAACTGGAGCTTATGCACCGGTCCCACTGGCAGATTGACAATACCGTCGTGTTGTATTTTCACAGAATCCGGATAATACAGCTTTAGTCCCACACTTCCCACATAAGGCTGCATGGCGCGGATCACCATTTTGTCCAGCCAGTCATTGCCGCACACTTCTATATCATCATTTAAAAACAGCAAAAACTTTCCTTCCGCCAGTTCAGCTCCCCGGTTGCACATCGCTGAAAAATTAAATTCCGCCGGTTCATAAATATAACGGACAGGGACACCACCTTCCCGGATCCGTCCGATCAGTTCTTCCGTTTTTTGCTTATTTCCCGCACTGCTTCCGTTATCCACCAGCAAAATTTCAACAGGGATCCTGCTCTCAGACCTTCTCGTTAGGGAACGCAGGCACTTCTCCAGTATTTCCGGATTATCTTTGGAGGGAATGATCACCGAGACTTTAAGCTCTCCTGCGAACAACTCTTTGGCACCTTCCGCCGCCCTGGAGGCCAGTTCCACCGCCAGCTGCGGTGACTCCTTCGTCTGCTGGTAATTTTCCCAGGGAGTGCACTCCCGGCTGTCCCGGTCTGCACGTGCATCTGGTCCCTGAATTCCTATTCCGTCTGCAGAAAAAGTTCCATGGAACAACACGGTTTCCATATGACCGATGGAATGGCAATCTCTCTCGAACCCTCCGGCTCCCAAAAACAGGCGATCCATCAGCGACCGGATCTCTCCGGCATCTGTAAAAAGAATTTCCTTTCCGGTGCTCTCGTTCTCCGTCACGACCGGATTTTCTCCCATTCTCTGCAGTAGACTGCTCCGTACCGCAACGACACTTCCCACATAGAAAAAGGCTCTGTACAGATCCGGTGACCAACAGGGTTTGTACCAGGGAATGCAACGCTCTCCCTTCTCATTCATCAGGTCTTCATCACCGTAGACGATTTCTGCCTCCGGATGCTTTGCAAAATACGCGTTGATCCACTCTGTCGCATTATCTGCCAGCCGTCCCGCCGCCTGTCGGAAAATGACGAATTCAACAAGTTCCGCGATTTCCCGGGGTTCCGCGATTTCCCGGTCCTGCTCCGATGCCCACTGTTCGTAAGTCACCCGAAGCCGGCTTAACTTAGCTTCATATTTTTTATCCTGTTGTCTGACAAGTATCTGCTTTACTGCGGTCCGAATGCCCAAGCTTTACGTCTCCTTAGAAAAATTTTTTCACTGCCCCCGCCATATCCTGTGCCATGGCAAGAGGAATCGGCACGATCTCCATTTTTACAGATAAACTGTTGTCCGCCTGACGGTTCAGGGCATCCACACGAACGGTCATATTCGGATCTTCCGTGGGGAATACAATGCTGGGATACTCCGCACCGTCTGCGGATTTTACTATTTTTCCGTTGGTAAAAAATACCTTTTTCTCCTGCAGTGGTACCGGCTGTCCGTTCAATGTAAGCTCCCGCACCTTACACATGCAGGAACACATGGCGGGATCTATCCGCAGGGAATGTACATTGCCGTCAAAATGCACCGTGAAGAACGCCAGCTTTTCCTCTGCATAGACATTCTCCGGGAAATAAGAATTTTCCTCAGAAAATCCCTGTCCCTTGTCTTCGTAGATCTGTACTCTCAGTTCTCCTTCTGTCTGCCGGAAGCGTCCGATCCAATCCGTGGGCTGATAGATCTCGCCGCCTAAGAGGTTCCGGATCTCGCCCATGGACAATTTCTGTCCGGTGACATATTTCTGGAAGGAGCTCTCCTGCTCTCTGTACTGTCTTGCCTCATTTTCCGTGATGCCCAGACGGTCTAAGATCCGGTCCAGTTCCAACGCATTGCGTCTTTCGTCCTCCAGAACATAACAGTAAATTGCCCGAAACGCCAGTGCTTTTGTATCTATGACGCGGTCAAAGGTCCACTCGTAATCAATCAGCGTCCAGTGATCCCCATCCACCAGAATATTGGCAAAGATCAGGTCAAAATCCGCTACCGGAACATCCTCTCCGTAGCTTACTCTCTCCAAATACTCCGCAAACAGTTCATGGAATCCCTCCACATCCTGTCTGTCCAGGCACTCATCCATCAGCTCCGACAGAGGTCTTCCGGGTACGAACTCAAATTCCGCGTAAATGGCGCCCTCTTCTTCGCCCAGATGGCAGGTATTAACATCCAGCCGGCTTCCGGCGTAGCGCTTTTTTAATTTTTCGTATGCTTCCGCCATGTGACGCACATGGGCTTCGGCTTCTGTCGTAAGCGGATATTTCCGAACGGTTTTCTTCCCCTCTGTATCCGTAAGGATCTCGGTACGGATTCGGAACTCTTCCGCACGATCGTTGGAATATCTTGCATATTTCAGTTCCAGTGGCTTACCGATAATTGCCATGTAAGAGTTGGAAAATACAGAGAACAGCCCCTCTTCCACGATGCCGTCAAAGGCACTTTTTTCATCAAATAACAACATTCTGTCACGGTCAAAATTTCGCAGATTGTTGGACAGTTCTCCCCGTCCCGGAAGATACGCGTCGGAATAGACCGTGGTCATAAATTTATAATCGGGATACGGATAATAGAAGCTCCGCTCCCCCACGCCACAGGCATCGAATATTTTCTCCAGTTTTTTCCGGGAAAAGGTACGCACCACACCGCCATTCGGATAATTTTCGATTCCGGAGAACCAGTCTCCCAGATGATCTTCCTTACAGCCGGCGAAATATTTCAGACCGTATTTATTCTCAATGGCAATGACGATCCTGCCCTCCTTCGCCAGGTGCTTTTGCAGAATCTTCAGGAAATCCTCATAAGGCGTCTTACCGCCTATGTAAGCCTGCCCATACTCGAAGACACCGATCAGACAGATATAATCGTAATCGGTAGGTAGATCCGGCTCCACATCCGTAAAATTGCCCACATGGATCGTCACATTCTCACAGTCACTGTGGCGGTAGGCATTGATCAGGCTGCGCTTCTTCGAGAGATCCACGCAGGTCACCCGGCCTGCTTTTTTCGACAGTGCTCCCGTAATGGCTCCGCAGCCGCTGCCGACCTCCAACACCTTATCCGTTTTTTTCATAGGAAGGAAATCCACGATATTTTCCCGCAGGGCAGACAGATGATATAATACCGGCCATTCTTTTCTCTCCGCAATGATCCGGTCATATTCCACGGTACTGTATTTTTTTACGATCTCTAAGATCTCGTCCTCCACACTGCCGTCGCAATAATAATCCTCTCCGGGATACTTATCCAGATTCAGTGTTACTTTGCCGATGGTCTCTGTCATTCCTTATTTCTCCTCTGCATCCCATACTTTCGTATCGGAATCCATATCATAATAGCCTACGGTATTTTTATCGGATACTACCGTAATATTCAGGGCATCATACAGTCTGTGATAGACCTCGAAGGTGTCCTGATTGTAGCCGGTCACTCCCAGAGACAGCAGATACTCGCCGCCCTGTAAGTTCATTTTCTGCGTAAAAGTCACATTTTTCACATCACCGGGTTCCACGCTGTCTAAGAACGCTTTCTCGATCATGGTATTGGTGCCGGTGATCTCCACACCGATAACATTTTTCACGGAAAACGCAAAAATCGGTGCCGGAATATGATCCATAAAACGGACGCGCATATGAATAGTGAACATGCTGCCTTTCAGGATTGCATTGGTGGGAACCCCTCTGTCATCCGTAATATAAAATTCCTCGATCTGTGCCTGTTTGGTACCGTATTCCAGCGCGTTGGGGTTCTGGCCCTTCGCCTCCATGGAAGCCTCTGCGGCATCTTTGGCAGCGCCATCCGCCTTTTTTGCCGCGGCTCTCTGCAGATTCTCATCATCCAAGAGATTCTCCGCCTCTTCGCCGGCATTTTCGGATTCATCGTACTGACCTACCAGTACCCGCTTGTAGGTATCGATCATCGCTTTGGGGCTGCCCTCACCCAAGATATTTCCCTGGTTCAGCAGATAGACGCGGTCACAGTATTTGCTGATGCTGCTCAGATCATGACTGACGAACACAATGGTCTTGCCCATTTTCTTGAATTCTTCGAATTTGTGATAACATTTAGCCTGGAAAAATACATCGCCGACACTCAGTGCTTCGTCCACGATCAGGATCTCCGGCTCGATGTTAATGGCCACAGCAAAAGCCAGACGGACGAACATACCGCTGGAATAGGTCTTCACCGGCTGATAGACATAATCCCCGATATCTGCAAAGCTTAAAATGTCCGGCAGCTTTGCCTCGATCTCTTTTTCGGAGAATCCCATCATAGTACCGTTCAGATACACATTCTCGATGCCGTTATATTCCATATTGAACCCGGCACCCAGCTCAAGCAATGCGGAAATACGCCCGTTGACCAGCACTCTTCCCGAAGTCGGGTTCAGTACGCCGGTGATGATCTTCAGGATCGTGGATTTACCGGAACCGTTGGTACCGATGATGCCCACGGTTTCCCCCTGATAGATCTTCATATTCACACCCTTCAGGGCATAATGCAGCTTGTGTTTTGTCTTTTTCCCGAAGCCGAAGGCTTCCTTCATCCGGTCCGAAGGCTTGTCATATAATTTATAGATTTTCTGGACATTATCGACCTCGATCGCCAGTTTTCTCTTATCCTGCTTGTCCTGCATAAATTTCTAATCCTCGCTTATCAGCGTTACGCTGTCTTTGCCGTACCACATTGCCAGGGAACGATTGGCTTCATTGCCTGCATCCTCGGAAATGTCTCCCATGCATAAAAACCAGGGTTGGAACCGGTATGCCTGCAGATGGACATTCTTAGCATTGCCCGACAATCTCTTCACCCGCTCCAGATACTCCTGATGGAAATTATAGGCTTCTCCGGTGTGTACATAATAATAAGCGCCGTAAGAAGAATAATGTCCCGCCTGATTGGGGGATGCTCGGAAGATCACAAGGCATGCCACACCGATCAGTACATAAAACCACCAGGCTGCTGCGCCGTTTCGTATCGTCAGCTTCTGTATCGTCAGCTGCCCGGTTGTCTGCTCCGTTTTTTTCTCCAATAACTGTCGCAGCCACCCGATCCAGTAGATCTCATTCAGAAATAAAAGAAGAAGATAGGTGATTTTTACCGCATTCAGAGTTCTGGACAGTCCGGCATGTCCCAATGAATAGAGACTCGGTGTATACCCTGTAGCATACAGACAGAAGGACCAGGCAAGTACGATCCCGGGATAACGGAACCGGTAATCCGTGCTTTTCACTGCCTGCCAGATCAGGGGCACCAACAATAACATCACCGTCAGTACTACCAGACCGGTATACTCCGGAATGTGTTTCACGGCTTCCAAAAAGGATCTGCCGATGGACTCTAATGGTCCATAACCCCAACCGATATAGCTCTGTGCCCGCACGGAGTTGCCGGGAGCTGCCACATTCAGTCCGAAACCTATGATATATACCGCCGTAGCAGGGAGAAGCCAAAGTCCGCATTTCCGACGCTCCAGTACGACACTGACAAGCAGGATCGTCACCAGGCACAGCAGTCCCTGAAGTGCTGTCACGAAGTTGCTCCCCGCCGTAATCATGGCAAGCAGAACCGATGCAGTGAATAACAGTCCTTTCGCAGTTCTGCCCTCTGCTCTCTCCAGGCAGATAGACACGGCCAGAAACAACAGTCCAAAGCCATGCATTCCCACATAATGAATTCCGCCGTTATACCAGTAAAAACCGCTCTGCGCGGAATAGATAAACATAAATTGTGCTGTGGTGATCACCGCCTGGATCGCCAGGCTGATCCATTTCTCCATTCCGAAGACTTTCCGCAGGATCACGTGGGTAAATACCATACTTCCCGCCAAAAGCAATAACAGAATGAACACCGGTCCCAGAAAGTAATACTGTTCTCCCCAGATTGCCGGCATTAAGGTCATGAAAAAAATAGAAGAATAGGTTCCCTGCCATGCATACCACTGGGTTCTGGAACACTCCAGTGCGCCGGGGATCGCCGCCCATTTCGACTGCTCCTGTTCCATGGCAGCTCTGGCAAATCTTCCAAAGTTATAGTCGTCATAATAAGGAACCGCATAAATCGTAAGTCGAAACAGCGGGATCAGCGCTGCCAATAGCAGAAGACAGAATCCAATCGCTAAAAGCTTTTCTCCCGGCTTCCATGTCAGTATTTTTTTCCAGTCAACACTTCTGTCTTTCACAAAAATACTCCTCTTATTCCTACTCTGTTGTCGCAACAGAGACGCTTTCCTTTCCATACCATCGTTCCAGCAGATAATTATTTCCCTGATTCGGGAATTGATTTCCATCCCCCACGTAAATCAGCCACGGCTGGTACGCATAGGGTTCAAATACAAGCACTTTTTCCTCTCCTTTTAGTGCATCCAGCCGGTTCAGAAATTGCTGGTGATACATATAGGCGTCCCCTGTGTGTACATAATAGTAAGCACTGTAGCTCACATAAGTTCCCACAGGATTCGGACAGGTCTTAACCACCAGGATCGCCAGCACGGCAAGTACCGGATAAACCCACCATTTGAAGTTTCCTCTCAGGGAATCCGCAGCTAACACCTTCTGTCCGGCACGCTGTTGCCAGATTGCACCTACCAGGTAAATTTCATTCACTACCAGCAGAACCTGCCACGTAATCTTCACGGCATTCAATGTTCTCGGAACCCCTCCATGTCCCAGAGAATAGAGACTTGAAGTAAATCCGGTAGCATACAGGCACACCGACCACACCGGCAGAAGCCACGGCAGACGAAATCTGAACTTTGTCGTACTCACAAGTTGTAAGATCATCGGCAATAATACCAACATTACAACGATTGTCATCCACCCCGTATACTCCCACATATGAGAAAAAGCTTCTTTAAAAGAAAATAGTATCGCTTGTAACGGAGCCATTCCCGGATTACCCAAAGCTTCCGCTCTTGCTGTATTACCGGGTGCCGCAAGATTTTTATAAAATCCTATACTATATACAAAAAATGCCGGAACCAGACGTAACAGACCTTTTATATTACGATGTAACAGCGCACCTGCCACCATGATCGTTAGAAATACCAGAAAGGTCTGTAATGCCGTCACATAGTTACTTCCTGCAACAATCAATGAAAGAATCATGCTGGCTGCGATCAGCAATCCCTTACGTATTCTACCCTTCTTCCCTTCACTCAGGCAGATTAAGGACGCCAACAAAAGCATTGCAAATCCATGCATTCCCACATAATGGATTCCACCGTTGTACCAGAATAGCCCTTCCGCAGGATAATACATCAGTTCCACCACCAGTGCCGCTGTCACCGCCTGAATGTACAGACACTGTTGCCATCCTCCCTGCAGTACATCCACCACCAGTGCCTTGACCAGTGCGAATACTCCTCCGATCAAAAGCAGCAGAATAAACAGTAATCCCCAAAAATAATATTGTTCTCCCCAGACTAACGGTACCAGTGACATCAGAAATATGGAAGAATAGGTTCCCTGCCAGGTCCACCAGGTATGCTTTACATTCTCCCACACCCCCATTAATACGCCCGGGAGATTTTTCCCCATAAGGTAACCCAACTTGGCAAAATATCCATAGCCATAATCATCGCTGAAAGGAACTGCATCCCGCATAATACGCACGATCGGCACTAATAATACCAACAGTCCGAGCACCGCTGCACCTGCCAGCAAAGATGCTGATGGTCTCCAATTTTTCATTTTTTTCATGCAGTTCTCCTTAGTTTCGTTGTTATAATACATCTGCAAAATGCACTTTCAGTCTCTTAAAAATCACAGCTCCCAGTCCAAACAACACCACTGTCACGATCCAGAAATACATCGTGGAGAAGAAATCCTGGAAGAACCACTCCTTCTCATAAATCGCACTGCGGTAACCGTTGACAATATATACCAGCGGATTCAGCTTCAGGATCATGATCCACTTAGGAGACAGTGCATCCAGATTCCACAAAATGGGGGTTGCCCACATGCCGATCTGCAATCCGATGCTGATGATCTGGGACAGATCCCGGAAAAATACCACTACCGCGCAGGTCGTATAACTCAGCGCCAGCACAAATATAAACAGGCAGAAGCTGTAATACACGATCTGTATCGTATATATGGTCGGATAATAACCGTAGATAGCTGCCACGATCAGTAAGAGGCATACGAAAAATACATGGATAAAAGTAGCCGCAATAATCTTAATGATCGGCAGGATGCTGATCTTAAATACTACTTTTTTTACCAGGTAATTGTATTCCAGCAATGCGTTGGTACCGTTATTCAATGCTTCGCTGAAATAAAACCAGGGCACCAGTCCCGCTGTCAGGAAAAGTACAAAAGGCACTTCCACGCCCTCCCGCAGAGGTGTACTGGTATTTCCCATGATCTTGTCAAATACGATATAATACATTGCTACCGTTACGACCGGCTGTGCCATCGCCCATACCGCGCCCAGGTAAGAACCCGCATATCTCTTTTTAAAATCGTTTTTTGCCAGCTTCCAGATCAGATGTCTGTTCTGGAATAACTCTACCGGCAGTCCGGTAAATTTATCATACCAGTGGATAAACGCAAAACATGCCGCCGCAATGACAACGCAGGAGATGATCTTTTTCGTCAGCTCCTGGCTCTGATCCACAGCAGGTCCCGGATTCTTATGGAACACAATGAGCAGAGCCATGATCACTGCCGCTGTCACAAACAGGGCAATGCCTGTCTTCTTACTTATTTTCACACTCTTTTTCATGCTCTTTTTCCTTCATGTACTGTTCCAGGGTGCCCCACTTGGTATCCTTCTCGGACAAAGTCAGCTCCATACCTTCGGGAATTGGCCATTCTACGCCGATATCCGGTGTATTGTAAGCAATGCCGCCCTCGTCATCGGGATGATAGAAATCGGTACATTTGTAACAGAACTCCGCATAATCGGACAATACCAGAAAACCATGTGCGAAATTCTTCGGAATGAAGAACTGCTTCTTATTCTCTTCAGACAGAAGCACACCGTACCACTGTCCGAAGGTCTTAGAACCTTCCCGCAGATCCACTGCCACATCATATACTTCACCACGGATCACACGCACCAGCTTGTCCTGCGGAAAATGCTTCTGAAAATGAAGACCTCTGAGAACTCCTTTTTTTGATGCAGACTGATTGTCCTGTACAAATACTTCCGGGATTCCCGCAGCCTTGAAATCATTATAATTGTAGGTCTCCATGAAATATCCTCTGGCATCACCGAATACCGTAGGAGTAATAATCTTCAATCCTTCAATTTCACAGGTTTCTACTGTTATTTTGCCCATTTATCTCATCCTCACTCTTTTTAATTTATTGACTATTCATAGGTGATATTCATATCAACTCTGCCTTCGATACCGTCCACTTTTCCCTTGGAGGTATACTGCCAGGTCTTGTAATACCCCTGATATAATGGCACACTGCGATATTCCGCCAGCCAGATATGATAATTTTCCAGTCTCGCCGTCTGCAGATTATTGTTATACCAATTGCGGCTGGCATAGACACCTGCCTTGTATCCCGCATTTTCTATCGTCCGGCAGAATGCCTCACATACCAGTGTTCTGGTCTCCGCATCCAGCCCGTCCGCCCGGCCGTTTCCTCCGGCACCTTCCGTATCAATAAATACGGGATAGGTCAGTTGGAAATCACGGATCAGCTCAAGCACGGCAGAAGCCTCTTCCACCGCTTCTTTCTCATCTGTGGCCTGGGTAAAAAAGTACACGCCCACCGGAATTCCGGCTGCTGTTGCACCTTTCATGTTAGCAATGAACTGTGGATCCTCCACCAGACTTCCCGTAACCGAACCACGGTAGCCCGCACGAACGATGGCAAACTGCACTCCGGCATTTTTTACCTTATCCCAGTCGATGGTATCGTTCCACTTGGACACATCGATGCCGACCTTCGCATTGCCGGATGTGGTCTGCAGCTTTTGGATCTCCGTCTTGTCCGCATCCGCCAGAGCACCTGCCACGGCGCTGTCCTCGGCAGCCGCATCGACTTCGTCCTCCGTCTTGATCAACAGCGAAATATCGTCGATCGCCAGATACTCGACTTTGTCTTTTACATGCACTTTGGTCTCACTGACCGGTACTTTGTAGCCTTCGATGGGAAGCAGTTCCACATAATAATCTCCGGAATCCAGATCTCCGATATAGATCACGCCGTCCTGATCCAGATCCTTGTAGTCTCCCATGCCGTCCAAACGCACATAAAAGCTCTCCCCGGTCACCGGCGTACCCTCATTATCCACGATCTGGATACGCAGATCCTTTTCGATAGAAGTCGCTACCAGTGACAGACGGTTGCTGTTATCCTTCGCCGCCTCCAGGACCGGGTTTACTTCCTGATCAAAAAATGTATTGTCTTTTAAAAACGCTTTCAGATCATTGCCGATTCTGCCATCCGCTTCTGCGCTATCCGTCTCCCCGGTACCCTCCGGCACAGGATCCACTGCTTGGCTGTCACCTGCATTCTGCGCTCCGGACGCTGTCATGTTCTCACCGGATGTGGATGACAGTTGTTCCCTGTTCACATACATTACCGCCAGCGCCACCAGCAGGATCACTGCCATGGAGGACAGAATCGCCATTTTTCGCAGCTTAGAGTCCATTTGCTACCTCTACCAGATATTTTCCGTAATTCGTCTTAAGAAGCGGTTCTGCCAGTGCTAACAGCTGCTCTCTGTCGATAAATCCACGTTTGAAAGCGATCTCCTCGATGCAGGAGATGTACAATCCCTGTCTCTTCTGGAAGGCTGCCACGAAATCCGCGGCATCCAGTAAAGCATCATGATTGCCGGTATCCAGCCAGGCAAAGCCACGTCCCAGAGTCTCTACCTGCAGGGTTCCTCTGTTCAGGTACTCGTTATTAATACTGGTGATCTCGATCTCGCCTCTTGCGGAAGGCTTTACGTTCTTCGCGATCTCCACTACATCATTATCATAGAAATACAGTCCGGGAACCGCATAATTGCTCTTGGGATGCTCCGGCTTCTCCTCGATGGAAAGTGCCTTGCCGTTCTCATCGAACTCTACCACGCCATACTCTCTGGGATCACGCACATAATAACCGAAAATGGTAGCTCCCTTTTCTCTTGCTGCTACGGTACGCAGTACTCTGGAGAAGCTCTGTCCGTAGAAAATATTATCTCCCAACACCAACGCTACTCGGTCATTACCGATGAATTCCGCACCGATGATAAAGGCATCCGCCAGTCCGCGGGGTTTGTCCTGTACCGCATACTCGAGACGCATGCCCAGCTGGCTGCCGTCTCCTAATAACTCTTTGAATACCGGAAGATCTCTCGGGGTGGAAATGATCAGCACTTCTCTGATATCTGCCAGCATCAGTGTCGACAGCGGATAATAGATCATGGGTTTATCGTAGACCGGCATGATCTGCTTGGATATTGCTTTTGTCAGGGGATAAAGTCTGGTTCCGGAACCTCCCGCCAGTATAATTCCTTTCATAAAAACCTCCTTAAAATACTTGTTTTTTAACACACCGAATGGGAACGACGTTCATCGTTCCCATTTAGCAGATATTCTTTACTTTTCTTCATACATTTCATTGTAGTATTTCTGGTAATCGCCGCTGGTCACATTGTTCATCCAGTCTTCATGTTCGAAATACCAGGCGATGGTCTTACGGATGCCTTCCTTGAACATGGTCTCGGGATACCAGCCGATCTCTGCCTTGATCTTATCCGGCGCGATGGCATATCTTCTGTCATGACCCTTACGATCTTCCACGTAAGTGATCAGATCGTTGTTAATATGTGCCTTGCGGGGATCGGAATCCGGAAGCATCTCCTGCAAAGTTTCGATGATGATGTGGATGATCTCAATGTTCTGCTTCTCGTTATGTCCGCCTACATTGTAGGTTTCAAACAGTCTTCCCTGTTCCTGTACCATATCGATCGCCTTCGCATGATCCTCTACATACAGCCAGTCACGGACATTTTTGCCATCACCATAGACAGGAAGCTTCTTGCCGTGCAGCGCATTGTTGATGATCAGAGGAATCAGCTTCTCGGGGAACTGGAAAGGACCGTAATTGTTGGAGCAGTTAGTGATATTGGCAGGGAAATGATAGGTATCCATGTATGCCTTCACCAGCATGTCCGAGCTTGCCTTACTGGCGGAGTAAGGGCTGTGGGGATCGTAAGGTGTGGTCTCGTAGAAGAAAGCATTGTCATCATCGGGAAGGGATCCGTAGACCTCATCCGTAGATACATGCAGGAACTTCTTGCCTTCCTTGAAACTGCCGTCTGGAAGCTCCCAGGCTGCCTTGGCGCAGTTTAACATTACTGCGGTACCCAGCACGTTGGTCTGCACGAAGATCTCCGGATTGCGGATACTTCTGTCCACATGGCTCTCTGCTGCGAAATGTACCACACGATCAATATCGTTCTCCGCAAAAATCTTGCTGATGGCTTCCTTGTCGCAGATATTGGCCTTCACGAAAGTGTAATTGTCGCGCTTCTCCACATCCTTCAGATTCTCCAGGTTGCCCGCATAGGTCAGGGCGTCCACGTTAATGATGCGGATCTCATTGTCATATTTCTTGAACATGTAGTGAATGTAGTTGGAACCGATAAAGCCGGCACCACCTGTTACCAGATAAGTTCTCATTTTTTCTCCGTTCTGCGCAAAGAGCGCATTTTTGCTATAGATAGAGATATTTTACCATAAAATAGAGGGGATATCAACACGGCTTCTACTCACTTCGTGCTCTCGAACCCGTGACACCCATTCGCATTCCGGGCTTTGCCCTACTTGCTCATGTGTGTTTGATTTGCTAATAAAGCCCCAGACCCGCCTGCGAGCAGTCGGTCTGGGCTTTATTGCAAATCTTAATATCCCAAGTAGCTTAAGTTGAGATCTACATTTCCGCTGATACCACTGACCTTACCGTTGGAACGGTACTGCCACAGATCATATCTTCCGGTGTAGGTAGGTGTCTTCGCATACTGTGCCAGCCAGATCTTGTAACCGCTCAGTGCTCCGGCATCCATCTTGGAACTCAGCCAGGTCTTATTGGCATAGATTCCCGGGGTATATCCCGCGTTCTTGATCGTATTGCAGAATGCCTTGCAGACTGCGGTTCTGGTAGCGGAGTCGATAGCATCTCCTCTTCCGCCGCTGCCTTCCACATCCAGAAATACCGGATAAGAAATCTTATATCCGCTGATACGATCCAGTACCATGGAAGCTTCCTGTACCGCTTCTACCTCATCCACAGCCTGGGTGAAGAAATATACTCCTACCTTGATACCCGCTGCGGTTGCTCCCTTAATGTTGGTCTTGAACTTAGGATCCTCGATCAGTGCACCCTGGGAAGATCCACGATATCCCACACGAATGATAACGTAACTCACTCCGGAATTTTTCACAGCATTCCAGTCAATGGTACCGTTCCACTTGGATACATCAATACCCATGGTGCCGGAACCAACTACCAGAGATCCATCACTTGCGAAGTTATATTTAGCTCCCTGAATGACCTGTTCACCTGTTACTTTGTCGCCGTCTGCCTTGAAGAAATATACCTTGCCATCCAACGTCTGCCATCCGGTATATCTCGTTGCTTCTTTAATGTAGAACTTGGAAGAGGTGTAATAATCCGCATAGTGTGCAAGTCTATATTGGTTATTGCCATCCGATACATATAATTCTCTTCCGCTGGTATCTTTTAATACGGTGGTCTTATCTTCTCTGGGGTTGGAAGTTCCGACCTTTACCGTACAGGTAGCCTTCACCTCACTGTTACCTTCTTTATAAACTGCGGTGATGGTAGCACTTCCGGCCTTCACACCGGTGATGGTAATGGTCTTGCCGTTCACGGATACCGTGGCAATATTGGTGTCGCTGGAGCTTGCGGTTACAGTGCCGCTTCCGCTGACGGTTGCCGTTACGGTAGCGGTAGACTTGGGATATACGGTCACTGCCGTCTTATCCAGTGTAATTGCCATCTTCGCAGTTACTTTTACTGCCAGATCCAGTGTCTTAGTCACGGATCCCATAGTTACGGTTGCGGTTACGGTGGTGTCACCGGCAGCCACGCCTTTGACAGTGATCTTGCCGTTTGCAGCATCCACACCGGCGGTCGCAATTTTATCATCTTTCGAAGCCACCTTATAAGTAGCCGTACCCGTATAATTCGTTACTTTGATCTGTGATGTTGCTTTTGCTTCTACGGCTACGGTTACGGACGTGGGCTCTAAAACTGCCGTTGGTGTCGCAGCAGGGGTCGGAGACGGCGATACACTGGGTGACACAGTAGGTGCCGTCGTCGGTTCTGTTGTTGGTTTCGTTGTTTCTGTCGGTTCTGCTGTTGGTTTCGTTGTTTCTGTCGGTTCTATTGCCGCCATACGCAGGAAGTTACCGCTGTAAGCAACTGTCTCCGGATTGGTAATCTTATCCTTTCCTACTTCACGATAAGAGGGCGGCAGTTTCTTACTTTCTACCCACTGTACTGTATCTTCCAGCACAGACTCTACCACGGTATCATTTTTCATGGTATCCTCTTTTGCCGCGTTGATCTCGGATTCCTTCTTGATCTCGTTAGATACATCAACCTTTTTGTAGGCGATATCTTTCTTGACTTCTACCTTCTGTGTTCCGGTAGGTAGGGTATAGTCCTTATATTTTTCATCGGTCAGAGCATTTACCGCTACCGTATAGTTACCGGGGGTAATGCCCTTCTTATAGATGATACCGTCCATGTCATCGTCAGACCAGGTCTCGGTCTTGCCTTTGGGATCCGTGATCGTCACAGCAAACGGCACGTTGGAGATCAGTTTTCCGCTTTTTTTATTGGTAAACTTGATCTTCAGGTCCTTCTGTACGGAGACCAGTTCCAGCTCTACGGTACCACCGTTGGTATATTCGGCTTCGTCGTATTCCTTCTGATCTTCATAGTCTTCATCCACTGCATTCGCTGCCGCGATCTTAGCCACTGTGGCATCTGCCACCGCTAACAGTCCCTGCTCGCCGATCATATGGATCCCGTCTAACTGGGTGCCAACGCTGACAAACTCCGACACCTGATTGTCCACCATACGGGCACTGGCATACACGCTACCGGTCACAATTGCTAAGATCAGTACTGCCACACCGGTGGCTGCCATGATCCGGTCCATAGCACTCATATTCAGGAATTTCGACCAGATAGCGGCGAATTTCTTTTTTCCCTGCTTTTTGGATGTTTTTACATCGTCCTCATATTCATAGCCGGATTCCTCATCATAGAGTTCTTCCTCGTCGGCATAATACTCTTCGCCGTCTTCGTCCTCTCCGGTATACTCTTCATCATCGGCGTAGTACTCTTCACCGTCTTCTTCTCCGGTGTACTCCTCATCATCGGCGTAGTACTCCTCGCCGTCTTCTCCGGTGTACTCCTCATTATCGGCGTAGTACTCTTCGCCGTCTTCTTCTCCGGTGTACTCCTCATCATCGGCGTAATACTCTTCACCGTCTTCTTCTCCGGTGTACTCCTCATCATCGGCGTAGTATTCCTCGCCGTCTTCTTCCCCGGTGTACTCCTCATCATCGGCGTAGTACTCTTCGCCGTCTTCTTCTCCGGTGTACTCCTCATCATCGGCATAATACTCTTCGCCTTCCTGTTCCTCGTCCCAATCGTAACCATCCTGTACGTCTTCTTCCCAATTGCGTTCCGGACGCTTTGTATGGTTAAATAATTTTTTCATTTTATCTGTCCCTTCTGCATATAGTCCTTCAGTGTAACAATTCCGTAACATTATAACATTGTATTTTCTCCACATCAAGGCATTCGCCCATTTCTTCAGAATTTCTTAAATCTTTCTAATATTATGGACTTTCTTTCCGTATAATAGTAAAATCAGAATAACTTATTTTGACCACAATGGCAGATACTTGAAATGGAGAGATTTAATTCATGAAACGAAATGATAGCAACCATAATATCCACACATCACCGGTGAATGGCATGCCGGATATTGAGATTGTAGACCTGGAAAACGAAACTATGCAAGACACAGATTCTGGTAAATCCGCACATAAGTCAAATAAAAAGCAGACTTCCGATATCTCTCCAAAGGCAGACGAGTATGACGATTTTTCAGAAGAATATGAAGAGGAAGATTATCCGGAAGAAGACAAGGCTCCTGCTCCTGCCGGCATCCGACGTTTTTTGAATGTCCATGTCTTTTTTGCGCTGGTCATGATTATAGTGATAGGACTTGTAGCCTACCGCTTCACACATTGGGGACAGAGAGTCAGCCAGTCCGATATTTTCAAGGACGGACAGGGTTCCTACGATGACAGTTGGGATTCCATCCTCCCTCTGACGGATGAGAACGGTCAGATGGTGATCACCGATGCTTCCAATATTGTACTATTCGGAAATGCTCCGTTTGCGGACGACCGGGATTCTTCCGACAGTCTGGCGAACCTGATTGCTAAGGAAACCGGTGCCAACGTATACAACTGTTCCATCAGTGGAAGTTATCTGGCTGCACAGGAGCTGAACTTTGATCCCACCGTTGCCGCTATGGATGCTTATTGCCTGTATTGGCTGGTGAGTCTGGCAACCGGTGCCCCGATCGATAACTATTACGTACAGGCAGCTGAACAGCTGGGTGATAAAACTCCCGCCGATGCGGAAGAAGTGATCAATACCCTGAAAACGCTGGATTTCAATACCATTGATACTGTGGCAATCATGTACGATGCCACCGATTATCTCCTGGGTAATCCCATGTACAACGATGATAACCCTACCGATCCGACGCAGTTCACGGGTAATCTGGAGGCCAGCCTGGATGTTCTGCAGAGCCTGTATCCGCAGATCCGTATTATTGTAATGTCTCCCACTTATGCTTACGCAGTGGATGAGAATGGGGATTATGTAAGTTCCGATATGTATATCTATAACAACCGCGATGTCCTGTCCACTTACGTGATCAAGGAGTGCTACTCCGCGAACCTGCACAGTGTTTCCTTTATGGATAACCTGTACGGCAGCATCACCGAGGACAATGCAAAAGAATATCTGACCGACAATCTTCACCTGAATGTAAAAGGACGTAAGCTCATCGCCAAGCGCTTTGAGTACTTCCTGAACTACTATGCGAAGGATTATGCGTCGCAGGGGAATTAAATTGAAAGTTAAATGAATAGTTGCTTTAAAATCCACGCAGAAAGGACTGCCCACCCCGGACTCGGATGCTAGCTACGCCCAGGGGAGCAGTCCTTTTCTGCTGGGTTACTGCTTCCCTAAAAGATTTTAGAGAAGTCCTGTTGATTACTTTGGTGTAAATGACGTAATAATGACGTAT
>ERZ780208.1184-NODE-1184-length-22041-cov-4.324115_pt1 | contig 22041 bp, 19 predicted proteins | sample MGYA00511167_ERZ780208 | MGnify/ENA primary metagenome ERZ780208 (study PRJEB29588, sample SAMEA2159202) | human gut metagenome | biome: human gut; feature: human-associated habitat; material: faeces | place: Denmark | collected 2008/2010 ...
CCCCGTCATGAATGACGGGGCTTTACGGCTCGTTTTGGTAAGCCGCCTCATTGCGCTTATGTTCGTTGTAGTAGGCGTTTTGCGTATCGGAGACCTGAATAAAGGAAACTTCGTCCGTTTTGTCCGGATCGGCCGCGGTTTTGAAGCTGCCGACAGGGCTCAGCACTTTGCCCTTTGCGGCAATGCGCCAATACCAAAGCGTGCCGGGACTGAGACTCGAAACCTCTGCGCGGCAAATCGTCTCTGGACGCGTCAAAACGCCAATCTCAACGTGATCGGGTTTTCTGGCGCCGTCCTTGGGCCGCCATTTCACACTTCGCCCTTCATCAGTGAAGTAGCCGAGGATGGTACTGTCGGCCTTTTCCGAGCGAAAAAGAAAATGCCCGTCAGCCGTTCGTTCCAGAAAGCGGCTTTGCACCTGCATTGTCTGAACCGGAATGCGGGTGATCTGCGCAAAATCACTCGATGAAGAGAGCTCAATATTCAGGTCGTCCGGTGCCGCATTCATGAACCAGCTGAAGCCCCGTGATGTGCGCGGATCCCCTTTGATCGTCACGACGATTCGGTTTGGAAGCACATCCATCGCCAAAGCACTGACCGCCGGCTTTTGTTCGAGCAGCTGAGGGAGCGGTTCCTTTGCGGCTGCGCAAGACTGCCCTAAGCAGAGGCCAAGGACGAAAACGCTCAGCCCTGCTGCTGTGCCCATCCGGGGTTGAAGGCACTTGAAGCGCTGCATGAAAACCTCATCGATCAATATGTTTTCAGTCTGCCAAAAAACGGGAACGGCCGACCGGCAGCCTTCATAGACTGCAGCGGACGGCCTTGAGCAGAGACGTCTAATCGGCAGATCAAACGAAATCAATCCCGCTCGTTAAGCCAAGCCTGAAGAATGGCCTCCAGGATTTGCTCGTTGGACTTCTGCGGATCGTCGGCAAAGTCAGGCAGCTTTACCACCATGTCGTGGAGCTTCACAAAGGAAAGCGTCAGCGGATCGAGATCAGGATCCGCATCGTAAAGCTCTTCGGCAATGTGCTGCACGTCAGACCAGTGAAGCTCCATGGCGATCTCCTTTACTCTCCGACGATGTTGCGGTTGTACTTGGGAATCTCAATCGTGATGTCTTCCGTACCAACCGTGGTCTGGCAGGAAAGACGCGATTCGGCACATGCGCCGTAGGCCGTATCGAGATGATCGAGCTCATTGTCGGACGGTTCATTAAGGCTGTCGAAACCCTGGCGCACGATGACGTGACAGGTCGCGCAGGCGCAGTTGAATTCGCAGGCATGCTGAATCTTCACGCCGTTGGCAAGCAGCGCCCTGGCAAGGTTGGCACCGGTTTCAGCTTCAAAGGTCTTGCCTTCCGGGCAGAGCTCAGCGTTGGGGAGAACAGTGATCTTTGGCATTTATCGTTTCTCTGGGATCAGGAAAAATTCAATTGGAAATATCAGGAACCGGAGGGCTTTTCATCAAACAACGCGTCATTGACGCTGCGGCCGGCCAATGCAGCGCGAATGGAGCGATCCATACGGCGCTCAGCAAAAGCTTCAGTGCCCTTTGACAAAGCCTCCACGGCTTGATGAATCATGTCGGCATCCGTGCCGTTAATGGCAGAACCGACCGCTCGAGCGAGCCGATCAATTTCAGACTGCTCTTCAGGCGACAAGAGATCGCCGTCCTGCGTGAGCGCGCTGGCGGTGCTTTCGAGAAGGCGCTTGGCTTCCACCTGCTCTTCACGGAGTTTGCGCGCCTGCATATCGGCCTCAGCGCTCGAATTGCCTTCCTGGAGCATGCGCACAATTTCTTCGTCGGTGAGGCCGTATGAAGGCTTCACGACAATGGACGCCTCTACGCCGCTCGTCATTTCTCGTGCGGAGACGGACAAGAGACCGTCGGCATCCACTTGGAAGGTCACGCGGATGCGGGCAGCACCCGCGGCCATCGGCGGAATGCCGCGAAGCTCAAAGCGGGCGAGCGAACGGCAGGCATCCACCACTTCGCGTTCACCTTGCACAACATGTACCGCCATCGCGGTCTGACCGTCACGGAAAGTCGTGAAATCCTGCGCCCGCGCGACAGGGATGGGACTGTTGCGGGGAATGATCTTTTCGACCAGCCCGCCCATCGTTTCGATGCCGAGCGACAAGGGCGTGACGTCAAGGAGCAGCCAATCCTCGCCTTCGGCGGCGTTGCCCGCGAGCTTATTGGCCTGCATTGCGGCGCCGACGGCTACCACGCAGTCCGGGTCAATGCCCGTCAACGGCGCAAAGCCGAAATAGGCTTCCACCTCGCGGCGCACACAGGGCATGCGGGTGGAACCGCCCACCAGCACCACGCCTTTAATCTGGTCTTTTTCGAGCTTCGCATCACACAAAACATTGGCAACAGCTTCAAGCGTTTCATCCACGAGCGACTTTGTGAGCTGATCAAAGATCACACGAGTGAGCGTAAAGGCATGGGTACCCGAAGAGAGTTCAAGTTTAAGAACCGTCTCCGGCGTATCCGTGAGCGCTTCCTTCGCCGCCTTCGCGCGGTCAAGCAGCTGACGGCGATCTTCTGCGGTAAGTTCAACGCTGCCGAGCTGCGACACTGCCCAATCAACCACCGCATGATCAAAATCATCGCCCCCCAGCGCCGCGTTACCGCCCGTGCCGAGCACTTCGAAAACGCCGCGCGAAAGCTTGAGGAGAGAGACGTCAAAGGTGCCGCCGCCCAGGTCATAGACCAAATAGACGCCCTCTGCACCGTTGTCGAGCCCATAGGCCAACGCCGCCGCCGTAGGTTCGTTTAAAAGACGCAGAACGGAAAGGTTCGCCAGTCGTGCCGCATCCTTTGTCGCCTGACGCTGAGCGTCATCAAAATAAGCGGGCACGGTGATCACAGCGCCGGTCAGTTCGCCGCCGAGCTGCGTTTCTGCGCGCTTGGCAAGCGTCTTCAAAATCTCAGCGCTCACTTCTACCGGACTTTTGTCCCCCTGAACCGTACGGATCGCCACGCCTCCGGGTGCATCAACGATTTCGTAGGGCAGCACGGGCAGCGTTTTGAGTTCGCTGCGGCCTCGCGCGAGCAGGCGCTTGGCCGAATAGACGGTGTTGCGCGGATCGCTCTCGGCATGAGCAAGCGCATCCCACCCTGTTTCAACCGACCCATCCTTCAGGTAGCGCACGACAGAAGGCAGGAGCTGGCGGCCGGCCTCGTCGGCAAGCACAACAGGTTCACCGCTCTTTACGGTCGCAGCAAGCGAATTCGTGGTGCCGAGATCAATGCCGACAGCTAGGCGATGCTCATGCGGCGCAGCAGAAAGTCCCGGCTCAGCGATTTGAAAGAGGGCCATGTTTTCTATCTCTTCTTATGTGGGCGAAGGCGCGCGCCCGGCGATTTCTTCCGATGCGTGCGCCTTGGTCAAGCGAATAAATGGAAAGGGTTAATCAGCGTTTTGCTCAAGAAAACGTTCAATGAACATCAGTCGGCGGGTGAGATCAACGGCCTTGTCCCAGTCATGCGTTTCGTCGATCGCACTGCTGAGCGCTTCGAGCACTTTGTCGGCAGCGCCTCGCGCTTCATCGCGAACCGCGTTCTTCTCATCATCACCGCAGGCATCATCCATGGCTTCCCGCCAGGCCATCTGCTGCATCAGGAAGTCCATCGGCATGCGCGTGTTCGTTTCTGCGCCGACACTGCGGCCGGCCGCCTCACAGAGCCAAACGGCACGCTTCACCGGATCTTTGAGCACCGCATAGGCCTCATTGATGCGCGAAGCCCATTGTTCTGCCACACGGCGCTCGGCAGCGGGACGATCTGCAAAACGGTCCGGATGCACCTGCAGGATGGCCCGTTCGTGTGCGGCGTGCAGCGCCTCCAAATCCACTTTGAAGGCGGGCTTAAGGCCGAAGAGTTCAAAAGGCGTCATCTGAGCCATGACCGATCAGCCCTCAGATCTGGAAGGACTCGCCGCAGCCGCAGCGGCTCTTCTCATTAGGATTGTGGAACTTGAAGCCTTCCTGCAGGCCTTCGCGCGTGTAGTCAAGCTCAGTGCCGTCGAGATACGGCAGACTCTTTTCGTCAACGAGCACCTTCACGCCGAAACTTTCCCAAACTTTATCGTCGGGTTCGACCTGATCAGCAAACTCGAGCTTATAAGCCATGCCGGAACAGCCGGAGGTTTTGACGCCCAAGCGCAGGCCAACGCCTTTGCCGCGGCGGGCCAGATACTTTTGCACGTGCTTGGCAGCGGCTTCAGTAAGCGTAACGGACATGATGATTATTCCTTCTTGGCATCCTGCTCAGCGGGATGCTGCTTGGCGCGGTAGTCGGCGATGGCGGCCTTGACGGCATCCTCGGCCAGAATTGAGCAGTGGATCTTCACCGGCGGCAGCGCAAGCTCGTCGGCGATCTGAGCGTTGGTAATCTTGCCGGCTTCTTCGAGCGTCTTGCCCTTGACCCATTCACTGACGAGTGAAGAGCTCGCAATGGCTGAGCCGCAGCCATAGGTCTTAAACTTCGCGTCCTCAATGACGCCTTCAGGATTGACTTTGATCTGCAGACGCATAACGTCGCCGCAGGCGGGTGCGCCCACCATGCCCGTACCGACGTCCTGTGCGTTCTTGTCGAGCGTGCCGACGTTGCGGGGGTGTTCGAAGTGGTCAATCAGTTTTTCGCTGTAGGCCATTCTCTTTCTCCGGAAGACGGTACCGGGAGCCTTTGCTCCCGGGAGGGGGTCTTCATCAATGTTGAATTAATGTTCTGAACCACTGAAATTAGTGTGCGGCCCATTCGACCTTCGAGATGTCCTCGCCGTTCTGGTGCATTTCCCAGAGAGGACTCTTTTCGCGAAGATCCTTCACGGCCTTAGTGAGGCACTTAACGGCGTAGTCAATTTCTTCTTCCGTCGTGAAGCGTCCAAGCGTGAAGCGAATCGACGAGTGCGCAAGTTCCGCATCGCGGCCGAGCGCGCGGAGCACGTAGGAGGGCTCGAGCGACGCAGACGTGCAGGCCGACCCCGATGAGACGGCCAGATCCTTCACCGCCATCATGAGGCTTTCCCCCTCAATGAACGCAAAGCTCACGTTGAGGTTGAAGCAGACGCGGTGCTCCCAGGAACCGTTGAGGTAGACATCCGAAATATTCTTCTGAATGCCTTCCCAGAGACGATCGCGAAGGCGCTTGATGCGCGGCACTTCCGTAGCCATTTCTTCGCGGGCAAGGCGATAAGCTTCGCCCATGCCGACGATCTGGTGCGTGGGCAGGGTCCCCGAACGCATGCCGCGTTCGTGTCCGCCGCCGTGCATCTGGCACTCAATGCGCACACGCGGCTTGCGGCGAACGTAGAGTGCGCCAATGCCTTTGGGGCCGTAGACCTTGTGTGCAGAAAGACTCATCAAATCGACCTTCAGATGGTCAACATTGAGATCGATCTTGCCGGCAGCCTGCGTAGCGTCGCAGTGAAAGACAATGCCGCGCTCGCGGCAGAGCTCGCCAATACGGGCAATATCCTGAATGACGCCGATTTCGTTATTCACCGCCATGACCGAGATAAGCGTGGTGTCCGGGCGAATAGCATTGACTAAGTCATCCCAGCGGATCATGCCTTCTTCGTCAACGTCAAGATACGTCACTTCGTAGCCTTCGCTTTCGAGGTGGCGCATGCTGTCGAGCACGGCCTTGTGTTCGGTCTTGACCGTAATAAGGTGCTTGCCCTTGTCGCGATAGAAGTGCGCCGCACCCTTGATCGCCAGGTTGTCAGCTTCCGTCGCGCCGGACGTGAATACGATTTCGCGCGGATCCGCGCCGATCAGCGCAGCAATCTGCGTGCGGCCCTCTTCAACGGCCTTCTCGGCTTCCCAGCCGTAGCTGTGGCTGTGGGAGGCGGGGTTCCCAAAATGATCGTGCAGATAAGGAACGAGCTTTTCGACCACGCGGGGATCGCACGGCGTCGTAGCGGAGTAGTCGAGGTAAATCGGAAGCTTCATGACTGAAAGTCCAAAGTATGCAAGGGGAAATCGGGTTCAAGCGCTTTTGCGCACGGGAATGACAGCGGGAATACTCACGGAAGCGCTGCTGTCAGCCTCTGCGGCTTCACGCGCCTCATGCTCCTCAATGAGACATTCGAGCGAACGGCTCGCCAAGAAACTCTCAATAACGGAATTGAGCTCTTCCCAGAGGTGATGCGTGAGGCAGGCGGCCCCGCCGAGGCAGGTACCTTCACCGCGGCACTGCGTTGTGTCCATGTTCTCGTCTACAGCCAAAACAATGCGATCGATGGTGATTTGAGAAGCAGGCTCGGAAAGCTTGTAACCGCCTGCCGGTCCGCGCGTACTCTCAACGAGCCCGGCACGGCGCAGTCGGCAAAAGATTTGCTCGAGATACGCGAGCGAAATCTTCTGGCGTTCCGCAACCTGCGCAATCGGCACCGGCGCATCGCTTTCACGAGCACGCATGGCGATGTCGACCATGGCGGTAACGGCAAAACGGCCTTTAGTCGTCAGCTTCAACTTCGTCTCCCATCGAACAGATGGCTGACGATTCTCGCTAGGGAGGCAGGTCAGCCGCTCAATCCTGACTGTTCTTGTCAATTTTGTGAGCGGATTCTACGCCAACAATCCTGAGTGATCAAGTCAGAAATTAGGGTTAGTGCTTGAGTTTATTCTGACTTACACTGTTAGATTGAGATTTACAGGTCGTAATGGGGAGGTATTTTGCAATACGGCCTTCAGGAGGCCTGAGCGTTTGCCGCAGAAGATGCTGCACGGGCAGCAAGGAGCTGCTTGGCCTTCTTTTCAAAGTTTTCGATGATCCCCTCACACGCATCCGAGCAGTATTCGTAAACGCGCGTAAATCCTTCGTTCAGACCATAGTAGGGATCGGGCACAATCGCTTCGTCAATGTCGTTGGCGTAGCGCATGAGGAGCTGAATCTTGTGGCGCATGGCGGCGGGAGCTCGCTGCTGAAGTTCAGTGAGCACTTCCCAGTCCATGGCCAAAATTAAATCGAACTTTTCGAAGTCGCTCGCTTCAATCTGGCGAGCACGGTGTCCGGCGAGCTGCACATCTCGGCGGCGGCAGGTGAGCACGGCGCGGGCGTCACAAGGTTCGCCTTCATGAGCATCGCTCGTACCGGCGCTGTCGCTGAGCATAACGTCTTCAAAACCTGCCTCTTTCGCCTTCTTGGCGAAGATGGCTGCAGCCATTGGGCTGCGGCAAACATTTCCCGTGCAGACAAAAAGAATTTTGATCGCTTGGTTGTTGTTCATTTTGTTGTCCGTTCACCAAAATCCCAGAATCGGGCGAAGGTCTGCGCAGGGCAAGGTTCTCCCCACGGTGCATTATCCTACGCTAGCTTGCTGAAAATTCATAGACTCAATTGTGAGAAGTTCAGGCTGGAGCCGAAGCACCGAAAGCTTGTTTTCTCAATGCCATCAGCTCTTCACGTACGCGTGCAGCCTTTTCAAAATCCAGATTCTTGGCATAACTCATCATTTCTTCTTCGAGCTCACGGAGACGTTTTGACAACGTTTTTTCGTCCATCGGCAGCGCGTCGGACGCCGACGACTCCGGCGCCACATCTGGACCGCGATAAACCCCGTCGATGATTTCTCGCACCGCCTTCTTTACGCCCTGGGGCACAATGCCGTGCTCACGATTAAAGTCTTCCTGCTTTTGCCGGCGGCGATTGGTTTCGTTCAGCGCTGCCTTCATCGAATCGGTCATTTTGTCGCCGTAGAGGATGGCACGGCCATGCAGATTACGCGCAGCACGACCGATTGTCTGGATCAGCGAGCGAGTCGAACGCAGGAACCCTTCTTTGTCAGCATCGAGAATAGCCACCAGTGAAACTTCCGGAATGTCGAGACCTTCGCGCAGCAAGTTAATGCCGACAAGAACGTCGAATTTGCCTGCTCGGAGATCCCGGATGATCTCCACACGCTCGACCGTGTCGATATCCGAGTGGAGATACCTCACCTTCACGCCTTCTTCGGACAGAAAGTCAGTCAAATCTTCCGCCATTTTCTTGGTGAGCGTCGTCACCAGCACGCGTTCGCCCTGCTTTACCGTTTCAGAAATTTCAGACAAAAGATCGTCCACCTGTGTCGTTGCCGGCCGGACTTCAACCGCCGGATCAACCAGGCCTGTCGGACGCACGACCTGCTCGACCACCTCCCCCTGACTGCGTTCGAGTTCGTATTCTGCCGGCGTTGCCGACACGAAAATCGACTGATGCATTTTGGCCTCGAACTCATCAAACCTCAGCGGCCGGTTGTCGAGCGCCGAGGGCAGTCTGAACCCGTAGCGCACCAGCGTTTCCTTTCGCGCACGGTCACCGCGGTACATGCCGCCGAGCTGTCCCATCATCACGTGGCTTTCATCAAAGAACATCAGCGCATCAGCGGGCAGATAGTCAATGAGGCAGGGCGGCGCGGCACCGGGAGCAAGCCCAGTCAGATGGCGGGAATAGTTTTCGATTCCTTTGCAGAACCCCACCTGATCGAGCATTTCCAGATCGAAATTGGTGCGCTGCTCCAAGCGCTGCGCTTCTACGAGAAGATTGTCCTTTAAGAGCTCAGCCTCGCGCACCTTCAGCTCGGCCTTGATCGATGTGATAGCCCGCACGATTTCGTCGCGCGGCGTAACGTAGTGGCTCGCCGGATAGACGACAAAACGCTGCACTTTCTGCACCACTTTGCCCGTGAGCGGATCAAAAAGCGAAACGGTATCCACTTCATCGTCAAAAAGTTCAACCCGTACGGCAGTCTCTGCATGTTCAGCCGGGAAAATGTCAATGGTGTCGCCCCGCACGCGGAAAGTACCGCGATTGAACTCCATATCGCTGCGCTTATATTGAATCTTCACGAGCTGGTTGATCAGCTGGCGCTGTGAGCGACGATCCCCCTGACGCAGGATCATGCGCATGGTCGTGTAGCTTTCGGGCGAACCAATGCCGTAAATAGCCGACACGGTTGCCACAATAATCGTATCTCTGCGCTCGAGGATTGACTTCGTTGCCGCCAAACGCATCTGCTCAATATGGTCGTTCACCGCGGCATCTTTTTCAATGAAGAGGTCGCGTGCTGGAACGTAGGCCTCCGGCTGATAGAAGTCGTAGTAGGAAACGAAATACTCCACTGCGTTTTCAGGAAAGAAGTCGCGCATCTCGGAATAGGTCTGCGCGGCCAGCGTCTTATTGGGCGCAAAGATGATGGCCGGAACACCCTCACGGGCAATGATGTTGGCCATCGTGAAGGTTTTGCCCGACCCGGTCACGCCGAGAAGCGTCTGATTCATCAAACCGTTTTCAATGCCTGCGCAGAGCGCATCAATCGCGGCCGGCTGGTCGCCGGCAGGCGGGAATGGAGCATGAAGCACAAAAGGCGAATTGGGGTAGGCGTAAGTCGGCATTGATGCTGCAAAAGGCGGAACAATCTGTTGAAATGCAATTCTACGGTGCACCTTACCGCTGCAGAGAGAATTTCCAACAATTTGATTTTTCTGATTTTACATTTGGTAACATTTGTATTATTTTGAAAATTTGACACTCTAAACGGGCTTCCGTAAAATTTGCAGTCTTGATTCCCCGATAGCTCAGTCGGTAGAGCGACGGACTGTTAATCCGCAGGTCGCTGGTTCGAACCCAGCTCGGGGAGCCAAAAATTTCAAAGGGAGCGTGCATCATGCACTGCTCCCTTTTTTAATTGGGTATAGCCCTTTCTCGCCGTCAATCCTCTCGAGTCCTTTGATACGGCTCAGTTCCATTACGACCAACACGGACTGCGCTCCTCCTAGAATGAATAATCTGCGCTCAGGTTTACCGCGCATCTTCATTATTCAAAAGAACCGGAGGGCCGCATGCGCCACTCACCTCAAGAGATCTTCAATACTGCCGCACGCTGGCTCGAGGCCACAGGGAGCACCCCGTACGAAGCCCGCGTTGTTGCCGACCATTTAACAAACGCCAACCTTCGCGGTCATGACAGCCACGGCGTGGGCATGATCGCCATGTATGCCCTCTATCAGAAAGACGGCCGTCTGAAATCCAATACGCCGGCTCGTCTCGTCAAGGATGCCGGATCCATTCTGCAGTTTTCCGGTGACCGCGGATACGGTCAGCGCGTCGGCTTCGAAGCCACAAATGCAGCCATCGAACGCGCCAAGCAAAACGGCATCTGCATGTACACCATTGCCAACACCTGTCACCTTGGGCGCATCGGCACCTATGGCGAACAGTGCGCTGATGCCGGCATGGTGAGTCTGCACTTTGTGAACGTCAATCAGTTTGATCCGCTTGTAGCGCCTTACGGCGGCGCGGATGCTCGATTCGGCACGAACCCCTTCTGTTGTGCCATTCCGGCAGCCAACAACCACAGTCGATTCATCCTCGACTTTGCAACCTCCATCGTGGCCATGGGCAAAACCCGCGTAGCCTTCCTCGCTGGAAAGCACTTTGATGAACCAGTGATCATTGATCGCAACGGCAACGAAACGGCGGACCCTGCCCCCATGTGGCGTGAACCGCGCGCCGCACTGATGCCGATGGGCCGCTACAAAGGCGCCGGACTCTGCTTTGCCTGCGAACTCCTTGCCGGCCTGCTCTCCAAGGGCGGCACGATTGCTGACAAGCACCCGCGCGACGGTGCGATCGTCAACAACATGACCTCTTTCGTAATTGACCCTGCTGCGCTTTGCGATCTCGCCTGGATGAAGGAAGAGATGGACGCCATGATCGACTATGTCAAGGCCTCTCCGCAGCCCAATCCCGAAAACCCTGTTCTGATGCCGGGCGAAATCGAACGCATCCGCACAGCGGACCGTGAAGCGCACGGAGTGGAAATTATTTACCCGGATAAGCAGCCGTTTATGGATGCCGCCGCCCCGATGATCGAGCGGTTTAAGAATGATCCGGTTTTTCATGATTTAATCGATCAAATACAGAATACCCATGAGAAAGATAATTGATAAAGGATTGGAGCTATCGTTGATTTTCTTGATGGCTTTCTTGGTCGTGGATGTGTTATGGCAGGTATTAAGCCGGTATATTCTGGTTTCCCCGAGTTCCGTGACAGATGAATTGGCCGGATATTTATTGATCTGGGTGGGATTGCTGGGGGCCGCTTATGTATCCGGTAAAAATGAGCATCTAGCGATCGATTTATTACTTCAACATATACGTCCTTCCCGCAGGAAGCTCTTGCGATTGTTTATCTTCTTGATCGTATTTTTATTCGCTGTATTTGTATTGATCGTAGGTGGGACTTGGCTGGTATACACTCGTTTTCATTTGGGAGTTACTTCGGCTTCCTTAGAGATTAATTTAGGATATGTGTATTTGGCATTGCCGCTAGGAGGATTGCTTACCGCTTATTATGCGGTAGATAACGCGATCACCTTATTTCGTTCCTCTAATTCTTAAAAGACTGATGATATGGATATTATAGGTATACTCGTATTAGTGATAAGTTTCTTTTTCCTGCTGGTGGTCGGGGTTCCGGTAGCGTATAGCATCGGCGTGGCGGGTATATTGACGATGCTCGTGAATATAGACTCGCTTCCCGCCCTTACGACTTACGCGATGCGTATGGCTTCGGGTCTGGACAGTTTCGCTCTGCTGGCGATCCCGTTTTTTATATTGGCGGGGAATATCATGAATAGCGGAGGTATCGCCTTGCGCTTGATCGATTTCGCCAAGGTGCTGGTCGGACGGTTACCCGGAGGACTGGCGGTAGTCAATGTCGTGGCGAATATGTTATTCGGGGCGATCAGTGGCTCTGCCGCCGCCGCTGCCTCTGCTATCGGGAGTATTATGACACCGGAGATGAAAAAGGCCGGTTACGATCCGAATTTCAGTGCCGCCGTAAATATCTCTTCCGCCACTACCGGCATGACGATACCTCCGAGTAATGTCTTGATCGTTTACTCCTTGGCGAGTGGTGGAGTCTCTGTATCCGCCTTGTTTATGGCTGGTTATCTACCGGGAATTCTTACGGGAGTGGCGATCATGATCGTAGCCGCTATGTTTGCCGCACGAAAGGGGTATCCGGTTGGCGTACGTGTTCCGTTCTCGGAGGCGACAAGGGTATTTTTCAGGGCGATCCCTAGTTTGATGCTATTGGTGATCGTGATCGGAGGAATCTTGGCGGGACTGTTTACGGCGACCGAGGCTTCGGCGATCGCTGTATTGTATGCGTTAATCCTCTCTTTTATCTATAAAGAACTTACTTGGGCTAAATTGCCGCAAGTGTTATTGCGATCGGCCAAGACTACGGCTATCGTCCTTCTTTTGGTGGCGACTTGTACGGGCTTATCTTGGATCATGAGCTATGAGAATATTCCTCAAACGGTAAGTGCCGCTCTGCTGAGCATAAGCGACAATCCGGTGGTCATCTTGATACTTATCAACGTGATCCTATTGATTGTCGGGATCTTTATGGACATGACGCCCGCTGTATTGATCTTTACCCCGATCTTCCTGCCGATAGCGACGGGGCAATTAGGGATGGACCCGGTACATTTCGGGATCATGATGGTGTTGAACCTTTGTGTGGGATTGTGTACGCCACCGGTGGGTTCGGTATTGTTTATCGGATGTAGCGTGGCGGGGACAAAGATCGATCAGGTGATCCGTCCGTTGCTGCCGATGTTTGCGGCGATGGTTATCGTCTTGTTCTTGGTGGCGTTCTTGCCGGATTTAAGCTTATTGATTCCCCGGTTGTTCGGTTTGTGATGTTCCTCCATAGGGTCGAGGTAGCCTTGTGCTATAAATAGGGCAGTACTCTGTACGAAGTATTCCAGTACTTACGTGCTGAGTACCGCAATACTTCGTGCAGAGTACTGTAGTACTTCAGTCACAGTACTGCGGTACTTCGTACACAGTACTGCGCTAACTGTAAGACGCTATCTTTTTAATGTCCTTTGAACAGGGATAAGGCGATACCCATCTCCAATCCCCGTAGCTCGGCCAGACCCCGTAAACGTCCGATGCAGGAGTAGCCCGGGTTGGTTTTCTTCTTTAGGTCGTCTATCATTTGATGTCCATGATCCGGTCGCATGGCGATGGAGCATTGGCGGCGTTGCTGCAATTCAAGGAAGGCTTTCATGACACCATACATGTCCACATCGCCCTCCAGATGGTTCGCCTCGAAAAAATTACCCTCCGAGTCTCGTTGCGTGCTGCGGAAATGAACGAAATCGATCCGATCCCCGTAACGTTCCATGATCCCGGCCAAGTCGTTATCACTTCTGACACCGAAAGAACCTGTGCATAGGCAAAGCCCGTTGCTAGGATTCGGCACGGCCTCTATTAACTTCCGGAAATCATCTTCCGTGCTCAAGATACGGGGAAGCCCGAGAATGGAATAGGGGGGATCATCCGGATGGATAACGAGCTTGACACCGGCCTCGTCCGCCACGGGAGCTATTTCCCGTAAGAAATAGATCAGGTTCGAGCGAAGTCTCTCCGCATCGATATCTTTATAACGGTCTAACGCTTCCCTAAACTGCTCGATCGTAAAAGTCTCTTCCGAGCCGGGTAGTCCGGCGATCATATTGCGAACCAACAGCTGGCGGTCTTCCTCGCTCATAGCGTCATAGCGTGCCTTGGCTTTCGCCTTGTCCGCCTCCGTATATTCGGCTTCCGCCGCCGGTCGTTTCAATATGAATAAGTCGAACGCCATAAAAGCCGCGCGTTCAAAGCGCAAGGCTTTGGAGCCATCCGGCATCGTATAAGCCAAATCGGTACGAGTCCAGTCCAATACCGGCATGAAGTTGTAAGTAACTACCCGGATATCGCAAGCTCCCAGATTACGGATGCTTTGTTTGTAGTTCTCTATATAGGTTTGAAAATCCCCGGTTTGCGTCTTGATATGCTCGTGTACGGGCACACTCTCAACCACACTCCACCGTAATCCGGCGGATTCGATCAAGGCTTTCCGCTTTTGAATCTCTTCCGTAGTCCAAACTTCCCCGTTCGGGATATGGTGCAACGCATTTACGATACCGGTGGCACCCGCCTGACGGATGTCCCAAAGGCTGACAGGATCATTCGGTCCGTACCAACGCCAAGTTTGCTCACATAGATACATAATGAATAATTTTTAAATTTATCAATGTGCCAATATGCCAATGCGGTTTGATGCATGGCTGGTTGGCACATTATTTAGATGGAGAAAGCGTCGAAACCTCCGTCTATGGGGATCACGGTACCGGTTACGAATGCGGAGGCGTCGCTCGCCAGCCATTGTAAAGTACCGAGTAACTCCTCCGGTTTTCCTAAGCGGCGGAACGGCGTGTGCGCGACGATCGTGTTGCAACGATCACTAGGTGATCCATCCGGATTGCTCATCAATGCCCGGTTCTGCTCGGTAAGGAAGAATCCCGGTGCCATGGCGTTTACTCGCAGGCCCTCTCCGAATTTAATCGCTAGCTCCCCGGCCATGTATTGCGTGAAATTGTTGATAGCGGCTTTCGCGCATCCATAGCCAACTACACGAGTCAATGGGCGTAGGGACGATTCGGACGAGATATTAATAATGCTTCCTTTCCCTTGCCCCACCATGACCTCGGCGAAGACCATTGTCGGCAGTACGGTCCCGAATAAGTTCAGGTCCACGACCGTCCGGAAAGCATCGATATCCAGATCAAAGATCGTCTTGTCGGGAGGAATCGTCGCTCCGGCTTGGTTACCACCCGCCAAATTGACTAAAACATCAATCTTCCCATATGCTTTCAATATCTCTTGCTTGTTTTGCTCCAGCAAGGCTTTATCCAGTACGTTTGAAACCAAGAATAAGGCCTCGCCCCCTTCCGCTTTAATCTCACCAACCAAGGCAGATCCTTTTTGCTCGTTTCGTCCGAGGATTACGACGTACGCGCCTTCTCTCGCCAAGTGTTTGGCCATGCAGGCTCCTAATATACCATAGCCTCCGGTCAACAAAATCACTTTCTCTTTTACGCTAAATAAGGAGTTCATCAGATATAATTATTGTAGTATTGTATATTTTCCTTTACCAAGATATCAATCGGCATATAATTGACAGGCTCAATTTTCTCCTTAAGGATCAAATGCCTGAAAAGTGCCTTGATACAATGATATCCTTGTACCTCCGGTCGCTGGGCGATCAAATGCGTGATCAAGCCGTTTTCCAGATAACGGACGTTCGGTTCTATCACGTCGTAGCCAAGAAGTTTGAAAGGATAGTCCGGCCGTTCGCTACTTAGATAATCTCCAAGGAAATGGGCCCTCGAATTAAAGATGATACCGATTCTTACTTGAGGATATTTGTCGAAGAAAGTATTCAGTAGTCTCGTATTCTCTTCTCGGTCATCTGCGTGCACATGCAGCAAATGAATCTTTCCCTTGAATGAGGTATTGGCGAGATAATCCCGGAATCCTTCCTCTCGCTTCTGCACTTGCGTAGAACATGAATCCCCCTTACGGGTAAAACGGAAAATCACTAGATCGTCCTCTTCACGGATTTGCTCGAATAAAAGGCGTCCCGCTATATACCCCGAATCATATGAATGCGTTCCGTAGTAAGAGATACAATTCGTGTGGTCGATAAAAGAATCGATTAATATATAAGGAATACCTTTCAGGTCTAGCCGCTGGGTCAAGGTCAAGACACTTTGCTTGAATAATGTAGCGATGATAACCCCTTGGCAATCCGCGGTCTCAATCTTCGGGATTAATTCGTCGAAACTGTTGCTATCGTATTGGTCAAAATAGATTTGCTCGACGTCTATATTATAGCTAAACAATTCCCGTTCCGCTTTCTCTATCCCTTGGCTTAGTTTCGCCCAGTATTCCCCTTCATGGAAAGAAGGGATCAAAGCGATGAAATGATATTTTTTCTTCAACGCTAAAGAACGGGCTATCAGATTTGGTTGATAGTCAATTTCTTTTAAGACTTTCTCCACCTTTTTCCGTGCGTCCTCCGATACCTTTCCCCGCTCATGTAAAATGCGGTCTACCGTACCGGTTGATACGCCGGATAATTCGGCGATATCTTTTATCCTGTAATTTTTATTCATGGTATAGATTGTAGTGTGTATTCGTCCTCTCTGCTTATTCGAGTATTTGAAGAGGAGTGTTCAATTTACGGAAAACGTAGCCATACATCATATAGATAAGAGGAACGGCGACGAAAATTCCGATACCGAACAAAATACATCCTAATATCAGGATCCCGATCATAACCAACGCCAGAATGAACAGAGGCAATACTTGTCCTTTCGTTATCTCCCAGCTTTTATGCAAAGACTCGATAATCCCGGCGTTTTCCTCGATAATAAAGGCTTGGAAGAACTGAAGGCGCAATGCCAGATAAATACCGGGGATGATAAAAAATAAGAAACCCGCCAATACGACAAATCCCGTGATAAGACTCGCTAGAAAGTAGGTGATGATATTCTTTGTCTGTTGTCCATATGCGGAAAACTGAGGTTCTTCCCCATCCAACGCCTGAAATATATTTTTCATATATCCTAAGGAGAAAATAATGGAGAATAACGCGCTGATCACGTTTACGATGATTTTACCGATAATAGAACTTTGCATGGGCATCGCGAACGCTGTCAGCGTGAAAGACAAGATACAATATCCGATTAATAATCCGGCTAATATCCATAGTTGCGACTTCGTTCCCTTCCATGCGGTACTGAATACTTCTGATATTATAAATTTAGGTTCCATAATGTATAATATTTGTTTATTGTGTGTGGACACAAATGTAAAATATATTGTTGAAAAAAACAATTTTATTTTCGTTTGAAACCAAAATAGATGTATTTCAACAGGTGCTTCCTTCTAAGTGCTATTAATTTAGGTGAAAAAGATAAGTAGGAAACAGAAAATCGTGTAAAAAGTTTCTACATTTGTAGGATGAAACAGCGAGTAAAGACCCTATTGTGTGAATAGATGTAAAAGATCTCCACTTGGGTTAGAAAGAGAAGGTAACTGAAAAACAGCCTTGAATATATAATTATATACAAATATGGATAAACGAATGCTGAAAATTACGATTACTCAGTTAAGGCAGATCGCATTGTTTGCGGTTGGTATGTCTTTATTAACTGCCTGTGGAAACAGTCAGAGTGGTATGAAATTAGGGGATGCTGAGTTCGCTGTGATGGCGGTCAATTCAACGACTAGCGACCAAACAACATCCTATCCGGCTACCATCAAAGGTACGCAGGATATCGAAGTCCGTCCTCAAGTTTCTGGATTTATCGTGAAATTATGTGTGGATGAGGGAGCTACGGTTCGTAAAGGACAGGCGTTGTTCCAAATTGATCCTACGCAGTACGCTGCTGCGGTAGGTCAGGCTAAGGCCGCGGTCGAGATGGCGAAGGCAAACGTAAGCACTTTAACATTGACCGAGAGGAATAAGAAGACTTTGTTTGATCAGAAAATCATCAGTGATTTCGAGTATCAAACAGCCGTGAACCAGCTGATGTCGGCAAAAGCGAGCTTGGCGCAGGCAGAGGCTCAATTGGTGAGCGCTAACCAGAACTTATCTTTCTGTACGGTTACAAGTCCCTCGAACGGTGTTGTCGGTACATTCCCGTATCGTGTAGGTAGCTTGGTAAGCGCTTCGATCGCTCAACCGCTGACTACCGTATCTGAGATCGGTGATATGTATGTGTATTTCTCTATGACGGAAAAGGAGTTATTGGCATTGACGAAAGCCGGTGGTACCTTGAAAGAGCAATTAGAGAAGATGCCGGCCGTAAGACTGCAATTGGCGGATGGCTCTACGTACCATCATGAGGGTAAGATTGATGCCGTGAGCGGTGTTATCGATCAATCTACCGGTTCTGTAAGCATGCGTGCTATTTTCTCTAACGAGGGAAATGTCTTACGAAGCGGTGGTACTGGTAATATTATCTTCCCGTATACGATGAACGATATCATTACGATCCCTCAATCGGCTACCGTGGAGATCCAGGATAAGAAGTTCGTATTTGTATTGCAGTCTGATAATACGGTGAAGAATACGGAGATCAAGGTTTCCAATTTGGATGATGGTAAGAACTATTTAGTAACAAATGGCTTGAAGTCTGGCGATAAGATTGTCGTGGAAGGCGTACAGATCTTGAAAGACGGTCAAGAGATCCAGCCGATTACTCGTGAGCAACAAAAAGCAAAGTACGATCAGGCCTTGAAAGACCAGCATGACGGTAATTTGCAGACCGCTTTTAATTAATATGTAATCATAGAATAAGACAAATATTCGCTTTTGTCGAGTAAAAACGAAAAACATGAAATTAGATAGATTTATAAACCGCCCGGTGCTCTCCACGGTGATTTCCATCTTGATTGTCATCTTGGGTTTCCTAGGCTTGATTTCCTTGCCGGTTACCCAATATCCGGATATCGCCCCTCCAACCGTATCGGTGAGAGCCACTTATACGGGTGCTAACGCGCAAACCGTATTGAATAGTGTGATTGCGCCTTTGGAGGACCAGATCAATGGTGTTGAGAACATGATGTACATGAGTTCTACCGCCTCGAATAACGGTTCCGCGGAAATTTCCATTTATTTTACGCAGGGAACAGACCCGGATATGGCGGCTGTAAACGTGCAGAACCGTGTGTCTATGGCTCAAGGTTTGTTGCCTGCCGAGGTAACGCAGATTGGTGTGACTACCCAGAAACGCCAGAACTCTATGTTGTTGGTATTTTCTGTATTTGCCGAGGACGATCGTTATGACTCTGAGTTTTTGGAGAATTACGCGAAGATTAACTTGATTCCGGAAGTGCAGCGTGTACATGGTGTAGGTGACGCGAACGTGTTGGGTACGGATTACTCCATGCGTATTTGGTTGAAGCCGGATGTGATGGCTCAATATAAATTAAGTCCGAGCGATGTGACCGTAGCTTTGTCTGAACAAAACGTAGAGGCGGCTCCGGGTTCGTTTGGCGAAAGGGGTAATCAGTCCTTTCAATATACGATTCGCTACAAAGGACGTTTGCAGGAGGCGAATGAGTTTGAGCAGATCGTTGTAAAGGCGTTGCCGGATGGTGAGGTCTTGCGTTTGAAAGATATCGCCGATATCGAGTTGGGGCGTTTGACTTACAACTTTATCAACCGTGTAAATGGTCACGACGCCGTTACCTGTATCGTTTACCAGATGCCGGGAACCAACGCTACGGAAACAATTAGTAACATTGAAACCTTGCTGGAGGAAACCCAGTTGACAATGCCTCCCGGAATGAAGGTGAATGTTTCCATGAATGCCAATGACTTCTTGTTCGCTTCTATCCATGAGGTAATTAAGACTTTGTTGGAGGCGTTCGTATTGGTGTTTATCGTGGTATATGTGTTCTTGCAGGATTTGCGTTCTACGTTGATTCCGGCTATCGCTATCCCGGTTGCCTTGATCGGTACCTTCTTTATGTTATCCTTGATCGGATTTAGTATCAACTTGTTGACTCTTTGTGCTATGGTGCTTGCCATCGCTATTGTGGTCGATGATGCGATCGTCGTCGTCGAGGGTGTCCATGCCAAGTTGGACCAAGGGTACAAGTCGGCGAAACTCGCTTCTATCGATGCCATGAGTGAGTTGGGTGGCGCTATCGTCTCCATTACGTTGGTCATGATGTCCGTGTTTATTCCCGTAAGTTTCATGGGAGGTACAGCCGGTACGTTCTATCGCCAGTTTGGTCTGACGATGGCGATCGCTATCGGTTTGTCCGCTTTGAACGCCTTGACATTGAGTCCCGCCTTGTGTGCGATATTCCTGAAACCGCATGATGAGGAGCATAAAGAAAAGAAAACGACATTTATTTCCCGTTTCCATACCTCATTCAATGCGGCTTACGATTCTTTGCTAGCTAAGTATAAGAAGCAGGTCGTGTTTTTTATCCAGAAGAAATGGCTTTCATTCGGTATTGTCGCCGGTTGTATCGCCGTATTGGTATTCTTGATGCAGGTTACGCCTACCGGTATGGTGCCGAACGAGGATACGGGTACGATCATGGGTGCCGTTACGTTACCACCGGGAACTTCCCAGGAGCGTACCTATGAGGTGATGAATAAGGTCGATAGTTTGATCGCTGCGGATCCGGCGGTAGAGTCGCGTACGGCGGTTGTTGGTTTCAGTTTTATCGGTGGTCAAGGACCTTCTTACGGCTCATTTATCATCAAGTTGAAAGACTGGGAAGACCGTTCTATGATGCAGAACTCGGATATCGTATATGGTAGTTTGTTCATGCGTGCCCAAAAGATCGTGAAAGACGCTCAGGTATTGTTCTTTACGCCGCCTATGATCCCGGGTTACTCCGCATCTAGTGATATCGAGTTGAATATGCAGGATAAGACCGGTGGTGAGTTGGATCGTTTCTTTGATATCTCCAAGGAATATATGGCCGCTCTGACGGCACGTCCGGAGATCAAGTCCGCTCAATCTACGTTTAACCCGAACTTCCCGCAATATGAGATCGATATCGACGCTGCCGCCTGTAAGAAAGCCGGTATCAGTCCGAAGGACATCTTGTCTACCTTGCAGGGATATTATGGTGGTTTATATGCCTCTAACTTCAACCGTTTCGGTAAGATGTACCGTGTAATGGTGCAAGCGGATCCCGATTTGCGTAAGAATATGGAGTCCATGAAGAACATCAAGGTAAAGAGTGGTAACGATATGGCTCCGATTTCTCAGTTCATTACGATGAAGAAGGTATATGGCCCGGATATCATCAGCCGTTTCAATATGTATACCGCCATCAAGGTCATGGTTGCCCCGGCGGATGGTTATACCAGTGGTCAGGCGTTGAAAGCGATTGACGAGGTGGCTAAGACAACGCTTCCGGCAGGTTTCGACTATGAGTTAGGTGGTATGGCGCGTGAGGAAGCAAGTACGAGTGGTAGTACGACGGCTTTGATCTTCTTGCTGTGTTTCGTATTCGTTTACTTGCTGTTGAGTGCGCAGTATGAGAGTTACATCCTTCCTTTGTCCGTATTGCTCTCCGTGCCGTTCGGTTTGATGGGTAGCTTCTTGTTCGTCCAAGGTTGGGCCGCTTTGGGAAATATCCCGGCGTTGAAGATGATCGTAGGAACCATGTCTAACAATATCTATATGCAGATCGCCTTGATCATGTTGGTAGGTTTGTTGGCGAAGAACGCTATCTTGATCGTAGAGTTCGCTTTGGAACGTCGTCGTATGGGTATGAGTATCACATGGGCTGCCGTGTTAGGAGCCGCCGCCCGTTTGCGTCCGATCTTGATGACCTCATTGGCGATGGTGGTCGGATTGTTGCCTATGATGTTCGCATTCGGAGTAGGAGCGCACGGTAACCGTACATTGGGTACAGCGGCTATCGGCGGTATGTTCATCGGTATGATCTTCCAGATCTTTATTGTTCCGGTTTTGTTCGTGGTATTCCAGTACTTACAGGAGAAATTCAAGCCGATCGAATGGGAAGATTTGGATAACAGCGATATGAGTACGGAAATAGAACAGTACGCTAAAATAAAATAAGAGATGACAATGAAGAAACAAATTATATATATGGTATGTGCGACTGCTTTGTTAAGCAGTTGCCATATCTATAAGGCATACGAGCGTCCGGATTCCATCGATGCGACGGGAATTTATCGTGATCCGGTTTCCGAGACTGATACATTAGCCTCCGCGGATACGACCAATATGGGAAACCTTCCTTGGAAGGAAGTTTTTCGTGATCCGAAGTTACAGGCGTTAATTGAGGAGGGATTAGCTAATAACGTAGATATGCAGGCAGCCGTTCTTCGGGTAGAGGAAGCGAAAGTATTGTTGACTTCTGCCCGTCTGTCTTTCTTGCCTTCTATAAACCTTGCTCCCCAAGGTACGATTACGAAGATGGAAAGCAGTGGGTATGTAAAAGCTTACACGGCTCCTGCGGCCGCTAGCTGGGAGGTTGACCTATTCGGAAAGCTCTTGAACGCGAGCCGTGGCCAAAAAGCCTCCTACTTACAGAGCCAGTATTCAAGACAGGCCGTGCGCTCTCAATTGATCGGTGGTATAGCGAATACTTATTATACCTTGTTGATGCTTGATCGGCAGGTGGAAATTACCG
>ERZ780208.1185-NODE-1185-length-21998-cov-9.861961_pt1 | contig 21998 bp, 20 predicted proteins | sample MGYA00511167_ERZ780208 | MGnify/ENA primary metagenome ERZ780208 (study PRJEB29588, sample SAMEA2159202) | human gut metagenome | biome: human gut; feature: human-associated habitat; material: faeces | place: Denmark | collected 2008/2010 ...
GTATTTCATAAAAATACCCCCAATACTGGGTGTCCAGTATTAGGGGTACATATCACCGGCCTGCGGGCTGTTTTTGTGTCAACGGTAGTCGATTTCAGAAAGAGTGATGCGTGGCTTTTCCGTGCCGGTCTTTTCGCACATCAGGTCGAGCTGCTCCTGCAGGTAAGGCACCCGGGTGCTGACGTCCGGGAACTTCGGTCCCAGAATGACTTCGTCTAATTGGAGAGGAAAAGGTGTCTGCACGAAAAGCCACGGTTTGTCGCTGTCGGTATGGAGGATGTTGTCCTTCGTCTGGTAGATGACCCGCAGCTCCTGCTCGTAGCTGTAGCTGCTGTCTTTGAAGAGGTAGAGGACTTTCCCTAGGACATCATCGAGATAACGGCGGTCCTGTTCTGCGATTTCCTCGGCGACATTGTGCAGTTCCTGGAGCTGTGAATTTATGGCGCGGCAGGAGCGGGAAAGCTTTTCATTGTCTTCGTTCAAGACTACATACGAATTTCCCTGTTTCCGAAGGTAACAGACGTGATAGAGAACAGGCTCGGCTTCTTCTTCCATCCATTTTGATGCTTTCCAGTCGATGACAAGACAGCAGCCTCTGGCGTGGTCGCCATACATTTCCCACATGGGCAGGTAGTCGATGCGGGGGCTGAAGCATTTTACAAATACAAAGGGAACATCCAGAGGTTTGCGGCCTTTTTGAAGTGCTCCATACGATGGGCCGTAAATTGCTTTTTGCAGAGTTTTACCTTCGTTTGGGTCATTCATGTAGGAGAGATGCATCACCGTCAGCTTCCCCAGCCGGTCAGCGGTGTCGTCCTCTTCGGTACATTTTTCGGGGAGCATATAAGAAAAAACTTCTGCCGATGTATAATAAGCGATTTCCTCCGCATCCTCCTCAGCGTTCAGTTCATCCAAAAGAAGTTCCGAAAGATATGCAGCTTTTGCCAGCCTCAGATAAGAGTCGAAGCACCATATCCCCGACTTCCATGTCATATGCGCTGCATAGCGAGAAAGAATAGAGTAACCGGTATCCTCAAGCAGGCGGGATTTTTCCATGATAGCGACTTCCCAGCGCTCCCTGTCAGGGTCATCATAAAGACGGGCAAGCTCAGGGAGGAGACACTTTCTCGTTATGACGATGAACATCAGCAGTGCAAGACGGTTCCGGTGGAGCCGCCGAGGGTTGGGTGTGTCCAGCACTTCCTTAATGGCCGCAAGAAATGCATCCAGATTTTTCGCGCGGGAAGCGGCCGAAGCTTCCGGGTCGATGATACGATTGTACAGTTGAAAATAGGTCGGCGAATCGGAAGAAACGCTGTAGGGATAGGGGGCGCCCTTCAGAATACGGGTGTAAAGCTCATACTGGCGTGAAAAAGAAATGAAATAGCTGTCATTGAAGTCTTTCGCCGGCTTTCCGGCAGAGTCGATCTTCCACGACAGGGCCGCCAGCTCGTAAAATTTCATAGCTTTTTCGACATTCTGCTCCAGCAGAAGAAAGCGGTCGGCCTGCCGGATATAGAGTCTGTCAAAGTTGGGAAGAAATGTTGATTTGGCAAAGTTTTTATTCTCGCTCACAGCAGTATGCCATTCTGTGACTTCTTCCCATACAGTATCTTCGCAGCCGTAGCAGAGCAAAGCCTCCGTTAGCGCACACAGGTCAGCTTTGTTTCCGAGGCCATGTTTGATGCAAGCACAGTAATTATAAAAATCATTTTCCAAATCGTTTACGAATAACAACAGGTCTGGCTTTTTTGTATGTGAGCGTTTTCTCGTTCGGATGGTTTTGCTTTCTTCATCCGAAAAGGACGGTCCGTATTTTTGAATCTTCCATAAAACACCTGCTGCGTGGCCGAGAGCATTTTTCTCATCACCGGGAAGACTCCCGAAATCATCGTGCTCATAATCCTCTGTCACGATGCTGACCCTATCCATAAACTCCGGATGCGGATTCAGCGTCAAAAGCTCCTCATAAAGCTTTTTATCATATTCGAATTCCAGCAGTGGATATTTCATCTTTTCGTCCGGCATGGAGCATCCTCCTTTTTACGTCCTTTCAGTGAGCATTCCGCACATGACTTCCACGCACTGTGGGTCGAACGCATGTCCGGCACACTCGCGGAGGGCCGCGGCGATTTGGGCGTCCGTCTCGCCCCGGCGGCGGTGGCGGTCAGTGAAGTCGGCCACAGCGAGGATGCGGGACAGCAGCGGGATGGCCTCGCCCTGCAGCCCCTCAAGGTAGCCGGTGCCGTCGTAATTTTCGCGGTGATACCGCACGGTCTCGGCCACCCGGTCTACGATTTGGAGTTCCTGAATGATGCGGCAGCCCCGCTCTACATAGGTCTTGTAGAGCTGGTACTGCTCCTCGGTGATGTTCCGCTGCAATACCACATCATCGGGCAGGCCCACGGTGCCTACTTCGTGCAGCAGGCCCGCATAGTAGCCGTCCCGGCAGGCGGCCTCATCCAGACCCATCCGGCGGGCCATCTCCTGCGTCAGCTCCGCAGTCTGCTGGCAGTGGAGGTCGATCTCGGGGATCTTGGAGCTGAGGGCGCTGTACATGGCCGTGATGACCTTCAGCGACATCTCCGAGAGTTTGCCCTTCTCCGCGTCGATGCGCTGCTGCAATAAAAGATGGCGTTTGGCCTTGTCCACCCAGTAGCGCTGGATGGAGAACATGATGATGTAGGCCACCCCGAGGATGCAGATGTAAAGGAACGGGAAACGGCGCACGAAGCTCTCGCCGTAGAGGGCGGCGGGGTCGGGGATGAGCCCGCCGCGCAGGCAGACCATCACCCAGAGAAAGCCCAGAAGGTTGATAAAAGTGCCGTCCACGAGGCCCAGCGCGAAGGTGCAGGAAAAGGAGAATATCAGCAGGAAAAACCAGCTGAAATACCCCACATAAGCCTTCTGGAAAAGCAAGGCGCTGCCGACCAGAAACGCCAGCGCTGCACCCAGCTCCCGCGCCCGGCTGGCACTGCGGCGGGACAGAAAGAGGTTGACGCCGTCCAGAAGCATCATGCCGCCCAGCAGAAGATAAAACGGCAGCGGCGCGCCGTACAGAAACCCCAGCGGCAGATGTACCAGCCAGAGCAGACCCACGACGAGCTTGGTGTAGAGGACCAGCTGCGGGTCGCCGTGGGGGACGTGTACCGTCTCGTGCAGCCGTTCAAGTGTATCCTTGTTCATAAAACATCCTTTTGGCGCGTCACTGCACCGCTATCTCTCCGCTTTCCAGCAGCTCCACCAGGGCCTTGACCGCCGCAGGCTCGAACTGCGTCCCGCTCAATTTCCGGAACTCGCCGATGATGTAGTCCCTGTCGCAGTGGCCGCGGTAGCACCGGTCGGAGCCCATGGCGTCCAGCGCATCGGCGACGCTGATGATCCAGACCATCTCCGGCAGCTGCCCGCCTTTCAGCCCGGCGGGGTAGCCTTTGCCGTCGAACCGCTCGTGGTGGTAGCTGGCACCGCAGTCGGCCTGAGGCAGAAATTCCAGCCCCTCGAGAATTTTTCGGCCCCAGACGGTGTGCTGCTTCATGATGTCGAACTCCTCGTCCGTCAGCCGGGAGGGTTTGTTGAGGATGGCGTCCGGCACGGCGATCTTTCCGATGTCATGGAGCAGGGCGCTCCGGTAGAGGCTGTCCAGCTCCTCGCCGGCGAAGCCCATATGCGCCCCGATGAGGCGGGCATATTCGGCCACCCGGTGGGAGTGCTCGCTGGTGTAGCGGTCTTTTTCGTCTATCATCTGGCTGATGGCGGCCACAGAGCTCACCATCAGCTGCCGGGCCTCGCAGATGGTGGCCCGGACCTCACGTTCCATCTCTTTTTCGCTCTGCTCCTGCTGGATGCGGTAGTGTTTGTAAAAGATGTCCGCCGTTATCATCAGCAGGCAGAACGACCAGTAGGCTGCGGGGTAGAAAAGCGCATAGTCCCGGCGGTAGAGTGTGCTGCCGACGAGGGGACCCAGCCACAAAAAACAGGTGGCCGCGAGGCCGTAGGCCGTGCAGAACGGCAGGCCGATGGGCAGCCCCGACTGCACGAAAAGAGTAGCCGGCATCAGGAAGAACCACAGGTTCTGGAAGCCGTCGTTCTCGTTCCAGACCAGAAGCAGCAGGCCTATGAAGATAAGGGCCGTGTTTGAGAACATGACCAGATGCTTTTCGTTTTTCGCCCGGGGCAGCAGCCACTCCACCATCAGCAGCACAAGGCTGGTGAGCCCGGTGAGGACGAAGACGACGGGCTTGTCGAGGCCGTTGCAGCTGAAATTCAGCGCAAAAAGCACGACAACAGCCAGCGTCAGCATCTGGCGCAGGTAGTCTGAGTCCAGCGTAGAATGCTTTTCGTAATGATATACTTCCTTGAGAAGGGGCCAGATGCGGTAAAGCATGAAAATGTCGCCTCCGAACGGGCCGCGCGGGCGGCTGGCTGCTGTATCTTTATAATGTTACAATACATTATACAACGAAATCTGGACGATGAACAGATGGATTTTCAGAATGACTGTATGCATCAAAAATACATCGGCAAAGAATCTTGGATACAAGAGCTAAAAATCGAAAGACGAGCTTGCAGAAAGCTCCAAAAACCAATCAAACGGGTCACTTTGTACAAACATTGCCTGAAAAATTTGTGCTTGAATCTAATTGCGGATGAGAAAATATGCGTTATCATAATATCCAAAGGCGACCCGTATGCGGAAGGAATGTTGCCGTGAGCAAAGCACGGCGCTGCCATAATACGGATAAACGCAACGTGAATCGGAGGTAACAAGAAATGAAAAAGATCTCTCGTCGTGACTTCCTCGCAGCTTCTGCTGCTGTGGGTGCAGCTGGCGTCCTGACCGCCTGCGGCGGTTCTTCCAGCAGCACTGCCACCTCTACTGCAGCTTCCACTGCTGCCAGCACCGCTGCCGGCGGCAAGTCCACCGACTACCCCACCAAGGGTATTTCCGTCATCTGCCCCTGGTCTGCAGGCGGCGGCACGGACTCCTGCCTGCGCGCATTCTGCGAGGCTATGGGCAAGAACCTGGGCGTCACCCTGACTGTCGATAACCAGACTGGCGGCGGCGGCATTCTGGGCCATCAGGCTATCGCAGATGCCAACACCGACGGCTACACCATCGGTATGATCACCTTCGAGCTGGCTACCTATAAGAAGCTGGGCACCAGTGAACTGACCTGGGAGAATTACGCTCCCCTGTGCCGCGTCAACACCGACGCAGCTGCCATCACCGTCGGCGCAAAGTGGGCTGCTGACAACGGCATCACCGACCTGCCCGGTTTCATTGATTACTGCAAGGCTCACCCCGGTGAGGTGCAGATGGGCGGTTCTTCCAACGCTTCTGTCTGGCACATCGCTGGCGGCTACCTGATGAGCGCTACCGGCATCGACATCCAGATGATCACCTATCAGGAAGGCGCTGCTACCGCTGTCCAGAACGCAGCCGGCGGCTTCATTCAGGGCGTTACCGTCTCTCTGGCCGAAGCTCGCAGCTTCATCGAGTCCGGCGACCTGATCTGCCTGGGCGTCATGGACGAAGAGCGCAACCCCGTCTTCCCCGATGTTCCTACCTGTAAGGAGCAGGGCTACGACATCACCTACTACACCCAGCGCGGTATGGCCGCTCCTCTGGGCGTTGATGATGCCATCATGACCCGTCTGGAAGAGGCCTGCGCCGCTGCCATCGAGGATCCTGACTTCGTGACCTTCATGAACAACAACGGTCAGGCGATCTCCTATCTGGATGCACAGGGCTATGCTGACTACCTGAAGCAGGCTGCTGTCGATGTCGCAGCTGCTATGGACGCTGTCGGCCTCTGATTTGTCTCTCTGAGTATTTGCTGGGGCAGGCAGTTCATGCCTGCCCTTTTTATGAGAAGATATAGAGAGGAGGAACCCCTTTTGAACAAAGACAAAATGAAAACGATGGCCTTCTCCAATCTGGTAGGCTCCATCATTTTCCTCGCGATCGGCATCTGGGCGTGGCTCCAGACCGATAATTTCCCTGAGGTGGCCAACACCTATGTGCAGGCTTCCACCTTCCCCCGCGTCATGATCGTGGGTATGCTCATCTTCTCGGTGGTTCTGCTCATCCAGTCCATCTTCAAGCTGATGGGTACCATAAAGCCCACCGACCCCGTTGCTGTCGAAGTCGGCACCCTGAATCCCCTCAAGGATAAGGGCGTGGCCGCTGCTTACCTTGTTATGCTCCTCTGTGTGCTGTTCGCTGCTCTGTTCAAGAGCTGCGGCTACATCCTGTGCGCTGTGGTGCTCTCGATGATCATCATGTTCCTCATCGGCAAGCGCAACTGGGTGCAGATGGTCCTTGTGAGCGTTCTGGTGCCGCTGCTGATGTGGCTGGTGTTCTACAAGGTGCTTACCGTCAATATTCCGCTGGGTCCGCTGAACTTCCTGCGCACCCTCGTGGACATGATATAAGGAGGGAGCACAGTTATGGATTTTAGTCTGCTTCTTTCCAGCTATGCTACTGTCTGGTCCAACCCCGAGGTCCTTCTGATGACCTTCATCGGCGCACTGGGCGGCGTTCTGCTGGGCGCTATCCCGGGCATGACCGCCACCATGGGCGTGGCGCTGCTCATTCCCTTCTCCTTCGGCATGGACCTCATCCCGTCCATCGGCCTGCTGCTGGGCATCTACTGCGGCGGTATGTACGGCGGTTCCATTTCCGCTATCCTCATCCACGCCCCCGGCACGCCCGCCGCAGCCGCCACCCTGCTGGACGGCTACCCCATGTGTAAGAAAGGTCAGGCTGGCAAGGCACTGTCCGTTGCCATGTTCGCCTCCTTCTGCGGCGGCGTCATCGGCGCACTGGTCATGACCTTCCTGTCTCCGCTGGTCGCTGATATGGCCATGAACTTCGGCCCCGGCGAGATGTTCATGCTGGCCGTCTTCGGCCTGTCGGTCATCGTCGCAATTTCCGGCAAGTCTGTGGCCAAGGGCCTCATCAGCGCCTTCTTCGGTATGCTGCTCTGCACCGTCGGCCTCGACCCCACCAACGGCATCCCCCGCTTCATCACCACCAAGCAGACCGGCCTGCTGGATGGCTTCCAGTTCATCCCCACTCTGATCGGTCTGTTCGCTGTCTCTGAAGTCATCGCCGGCGTTGAGCGCATCATCCGCGGCGAAGAGCATGAGCAGAAGTCCAACGAGAAGATCACCAACGTCCTGCCCGATTGGAAGACCATCAAGCGGATCTGGCCCAACATCCTCTCCGGCGGCCTCATCGGCACCTTCATCGGCGCCATCCCCGGCGCAGGCGGTGACATCGCCGTCTTCGTTTCCTACGGCGCAAGCAAGTCTGCAAGTAAGCACCCCGAGCTGTACGGCACCGGCATCCCCAACGGCGTTGCTGCTACCGAGTCCGCCAACAACGGCTGCTCCGGCGGCGCTATGATCCCCCTGCTGTCTCTGGGCGTCCCCGGTGACTCCGTCACCGCCATCCTGCTGGGTGCCTTCATCATGAAGGGCATCACCCCCGGCCCCATGATGTACGTCACCGAGCTGCCCACCGTCTACCGCGTCTTTGCGGCTCTGATGCTGGCAAACCTCTGCATGCTGGTCGTCGGCTGCCTGGGCGTCCGCTTCTTTGCAAAGATCGTCTCCGTCGAGAAGAAGATGCTCTACCCCATCATCCTCGTCATCTCCCTGCTGGGTGCTTTCTCCATCAACAAGAATGCCTTTGATGTGGGCGTCTGTGTCGCCTTTGGCATCATCGGCTGGCTGATGAACAAGTACGAGTTCCCGCTTTCTCCCATCCTGCTGGCCCTCATTCTGGGACCCATGTGCGAGAAGAACTTCGTGCGCTATATGAACATCCAGCGCGGCAACTTCTTCGCCATCACCACTTCTCCCATCGCAATGGTCTTTGCAACGGTCGCTATCCTGGTCATCGTCTACTCTGTCTATAACCAGAGCAAGATCAACAAGCGTGCTGCTGCAAACGCTGCACAGGAGAAGGCATAAGCTCAACATCCTGACAAGCTCTGTCTGTTACATTCCCATGAAGCTGCGGCTGTCCCGTTCCGTCGGGGCGGCCGCACTTCGCTTTGGGCAGCAAAAACGGAGGTCTGTTTATGTGGTTTGTATTTGCACTGGGCTCGGCCCTGTTTGCGGCCCTTACCTCGATCCTGGCCAAGGTGGGCATCGAGGGGGTCAACTCCACTCTGGCCACCGCCATCCGCACCGTGGTGGTGCTGGCCATGAGCTGGGGCATGGTGTTCCTCACCCGGGCCCAGGGGGGCATGGGGGAGATCAGCCGCCGGAGTTGGCTCTTCCTCATCCTATCGGGGCTGGCCACCGGGGCGTCCTGGCTGTGCTACTACCGGGCCCTGCAGCTTGGCCGGGCCTCTCAGGTGGTGTCCATCGACAAGCTCAGCGTGGTGATCACCCTGGTGCTGGCCTTTGTGTTCCTCCACGAGCCCTTTACCGCCAAAAGTATGGTGGGCTGCGCCCTCGTCGCCGCCGGCACCCTGTTTATGGTGCTGTAAGAGGGTAAGCTCCCTGCAAACAACAAGGCCCTCCCGGGTTTGCCTGGGAGGGCCTTTTGTGCTTGTCAGTGGGTGGTATCTTCTGCCGGAGCCTCAGGGTGGCGGCACTTGGCCAGCATATCCAGCTCCGGCATCAGCTCGGTGCTGATGACCGAGAGCATCTGCTCCATCTTGTCGCAGTCCTCAGCCGGGAAGCGCTTGCGTACACGCTCGATGACCGTGTGCAGGTAAGAATAGCTGATGCTGTAGTAATCGATGTATTTCTGGGTGGGGCGCAGGAAGTATTCGCGGCGGTCGGTGGTGGACTGGATCTTCTCCACATAGCCCTTTTTGACGAGGCTGCCGATTTTATAAGCCGCGTTGGGGGTGGAGATGCCCATCATGCGGGAAAACTCTGCAATGGTGGGCTCCCCCATCGCCATGATGCCCTCCATGCAGAAGGACTCCACCGTAGTCAGCGTGGCTTCGCGGGTGGCAAAGCGCTGAAATACATTCTGATAAAAATGCAGCTTGAATTTTGTATAGACGTCCTGAAAGACTTCTTCCAGCATGGGGTTCTCCTCCAGTGAGCAAATAGCTCAAAAAATTTACTCTTTTAATAAGTATACCATGATTTGCGCCGGAGGGGAAGACAAAAATCTACGATTCCGTTAAGATTTTGTGACTTCTTCCTTCCCAGTATGGCCCATCCGCGCCCTGACGATGCTGAGCACGACGAGTTCGATGACGATGGCACAGGCCAGCAGCACGAAGGAGGTCAGGGTGTTGGCGGCATCGCCGAGGACAGCCTGTGCTGCACCGCAGAGCAGATAGCAGCCCGCCGAGATGGCGGCGGCGGTCATGGCGTAGGGCAGCTGGGTGGAGACATGGTTCACGTGGCTGCAATGCGCGCCGGCAGAGGCCATGATGGTGGTGTCGGAGATGGGCGAGCAGTGGTCGCCGCAGACCGCGCCGGACAGGCAGGCGGCGATGGAGACGACCAGCATCTCACCCTCCGGGAACGCATGGCAGACGATGGGGACCAGAATCGAGAAAGTACCCCAGGACGTGCCGGTGGCAAAGGCGAGGAAGACCGCCACCACAAAGATGATGATGGGCAGCAGGTACTGCAGAGCCGCTGCAGAGCCGCTGAGCAGGCTTGCGACGTAGTATTTTGCGCCCAGCAGGCCGGTCATGCCGGAAAGCGTCCATGCCAGCGTCAGAATGAGCATAGGGCTGACCATGGCCTTGAAGCCCTCGGGGATGCAGGCGGCGAAGTCCTGAAAGGTCATGACGCCCCGCACGCGGTAAAACACGAAGGTGAACATCAGCGCAATGGCGCTGCCCAGCACGAGGCCCATGGAGGCGCTGCAGTTGGCAAAAGCGGTGACGAAGTCCACGCCCTCAAAGAAGCCGCCGGTGTACACCATGCCGAAGATGCAGGCCGCGATGAGCACCAGCACCGGCGCGATGAGGTCCACTACATGGCCGCGGGTGTCGCTGCCGTCGTCCGCGTCGTCGCCGTAGGGGCGGTCGTCGGTGGTGAAGAGGTCGCCCAGAAGGGCGTTATCCTCGTGCTTTTTCATGGGGCCGTAGTCGAGGCCGCTGAAGATGAGGAAGAGGCTCATCACCATGGTGAGGATGGCGTAGTAGTTATAAGGGATGGTGCGCAGGAACATGGTAAAGCCGTTGATGCCCGAGCCTTCCGGGACGGAGGACGTGACGGCGGCGGCCCAGCTGGACACCGGCGCGATGATGCAGACGGGTGCTGCGGTGGCGTCGATGAGGTAGGCCAGCTTTGCGCGGGAGACCTTCTGCCGGTCAGTGACCGGGCGCATGACAGAGCCGACGGTCAGGCAGTTGAAGTAGTCGTCCACAAAGATGAGGATGCCCAGCAGCAGGGTGGCGAACTGCGCGCCCGCCCGGGTGTGGATGTGGGTGGAGGCCCAGCGGCCAAAGGCGGCGCTGCCGCCGGCCTTGTTCATCAGGGCCACCAGAATGCCCAGCATCACCAGAAAGACGAGGATGCCGACGTTGCTGGAATCGGACAGCTTGGACACCATGCCGCCGTCTTCGTTGAAGAAGAGGGTGGTCAGCGCCAGCTCAAGATTGCCGTTGGCGTAGAGCAGTGCGCCGGTGGCGATGCCCACCAGCAGCGAGGTGTAGACCTCTTTGGTGTTCAGGGCCAGCACGATGGCTATCACAGGGGGCAGCAGGGACAGCGCCGAGCTGTACACGGCGCAGGTGTAGGTGGAAGGGTCGTCGATTTTGCCGGGCGTTGCGGCGGTACACCACAGCAGCAGGGCAAACACCAGCAACGCACCCACCCACGAGAGATTGGTTTTTTTCATGATAAACTCCTCGGTTGATTTTTTTGCAGCCTGCCGGGCAGACTAACCCTTTAGAAGCCGTTTTCATAAGCATTGCACACCGCCCGAACGGCCTTTTTGCCCGCATACTGCGTTGCTTTCCCTTGCAATCCGCTCAGGATTGCTGCGGAAAATCGCCTTGTCTGCGAGCAAAAATTCTCGTCGTTCGATGCACTCTGCTTACAAAAACAGCTTCTAACGTGATGGGACACGGAAGGGGGTGTTGGCTGCGCCGGACTATAAAGCGATGTATTTAGAGCTGTTCCGTGCCAGCGAACAGGCGGCACGGCTTTTGCAGGAAGCTCAGGCCCGGGCCGAGCAGCAGCTGCTGGCTGCCGACCCGCCGCCCATCGAGCTTGCCGAGAAAAAAGAGTCTTAGCCCTTCTTGCTCTCGGCCTTGGCGGCAAACTTTGCGTCGTTGACCACAAAGCGCTCGTGGACGCCGCCGCCCACAGGGCCTTTCTCGTCGTACAGGGAGACTTTGAACACCAGCTTGCGGCCTTCCACAGCGGTCAGCTCGCTCTCGCAGGTGACGGTCATGCCCACGGGGGTGGGTGCGGTGTGCTCCAGCTCCAGCTTGGTGCCCACAGAGCCGCAGCCCTCATCCAAAGCGTCGGCGACGCTCATCCAGCAGGTCTTTTCGGCCAGCGCCACCAGTGCGGGAGTGGCGAAGACATTCAGCGTGCCGCTGCCCATGGTCTTGGCGGTGTTCTCGGGGGTCACGGCGACGCTCTGCTTGCCGCGGATTCCAGTTTCTAACATATAAAAATTCCCTCTTTCTTAATTTGTCGTGATGCCGCGGTTTGCGGCAGATAATTTCACATTTGTAAGGATACCACAAAACTCACACCATTGCACCTGTTTTTGGGATTTTCCTTCAAAACTCTTTCCGTTTGAGGCCAAACGCGGTATCATAAGCTGGACAAGGAGGGAAAGAAGATGAACGATTTCTGGAAATCCTACGACATCACCCACGCCGAATACGGGGCCGATTACCGATGCTACCCGCTGTATGGCACTGTTCACCTCATGGAGCTGGCCATTTCGCTTGCCTTTATCGTGGGGGCGGCCCTGTGGTATCGCCGCAGTTCTGCCCGCACCCGGCGGCGCATTTTAGTCGGAGTCACCGCTTTGCTCCTGCTGGACGAAGCTGCCCTTCTGCTGGGGATGGCCCTGACCGGCCAGTGGAATTGGAGCTATCTGCCCCTGCACCTGTGCAATATCAACGTCTTCGTCTGTCTGTACAACACGATCACGGACAGAAACTGGTGCAAAGAGGAGCTGTATGCCCTCTGTATCCCGGGCGCAATGCTGGCACTGCTCTGCCCCAGCTGGCTGGATGTCCCCTCTTGGTGGACGCTCATCAATCTGCACTCCGTCAGTATCCATGCCCTGCTGGTACTCTATCCAGTCCTGCTGGTGGCGGGCGGCTACCGTCCCAGTCCCCGGCGGGTGCCGCAGGTGTTGGCGTTCCTGTTCGGCTCTGCCCTGCCTATCTACTTTCTGAATAAGTCCCTTAACACCAACTTCTATTTCCTCAATAATCCCCACGGGAACATCATCACCAGCACCTTCACGGCCCTGCTGGGCGAAAAATATTATATCCTTGGCTTCCTGCCTGCCACCGCGCTGGCGCTGTTCCTCATGTATCTGCCGTGGGCGGCGGACTATAAAAAGAAGAAGCGGGTATGAATGCAGTGCTTTAGAAAAAGGCAGTTCGGTCAGGACAGCCTTTTTCTTTTGCCCTAAATTGCATCCTTCCTGCAAAATAAAACTGCAAATTTCTTGCGTTTTGCGGTCTATTTTATCAATTTTAAGAGAATGCTGTTTTTTGCGCAAATCCCCTTGACAGGAGCCATACAGCGTGCTATCATGAACACATGAACAGATGTTCATATATTGAGGCGAAAGGATGACAACGATGGCTGAGAATGCTCTTGCCCCAGAACAGAAGCTGCCCAAGGCCCCGCCGGTGCTGCCGGACGATGAGGTGCTCTACGAGCTGGCCGATTTGTTCCGGGTGTTCGGCGATTCCACCCGCATCAAGATACTCTACGCCCTCCACGACGATGAGCTGTGTGTGCAGGACATTGCAAATGCCGTCCAGCTCAGCCAGTCGGCGGTGAGCCATCAGCTGCGGGTGCTCAAAGACTCAAAGCTCGTCCGCTTCCGCCGCGACGGCAAGACCATTTACTATGCACTGGACGATGACCATGTGCGCAGCATCCTCTCCATGGGCATGGACCACATCGAAGAGTGATGCCCCCGAAAACGCTGTAAGCTCTGCCGCACCCTGCGGCGGAGCGGGGATATAGAAAGAAAGGCTGGTACTTATTATGAAAAAGAGCTACAAGATCGAAGTTGACTGCGCAAACTGCGCCCAGAAGATGGAGGATGCCGCCAACACGGTCGCCGGCGTCGCAAAGGCTACCGTCAGCTTCATGACCCAGAAGATGAACGTCGAGTTCGATGAGGGCGCGGACGTCAAGGCCACCATGCAGAACGTCCTCTCCGCCTGCAAGAAGGTCGAGGACGACTGCGAGATCTTTGGCATCTGAGTTTCGACTGATACTGCCGGGATGCGCGTGGAAAATGTGGAAAAATAAATCGGTTTTCAACAATTTCCACGGCGTTTTCAACATTCTGGACGCAAAAATAGAAAAATGAACGCGCATTTGCGGCTTTTTGCGGGAAAACCTCGTGGAAAAGCCGGGGGAAAGCGTGGAAAACAAGCCCCTTGTGGGGAAAACCTGTTGAATCTGAGAAAACTGCCCCAAAAGGAGGCTGGTACCCGTGACGAAAAAACAAAAGAAAATGCTGTACCGCATCATCGCCGCTCTGGCGCTGGTGCTGGTGCTCAAGCTGCTGCCGCCTCTGCCCGCGTCGGTGGAGCTGCTGCTCTACTGCATCCCCTACCTCGTGGTGGGCTGGGATGTGCTCCGCAAGGCCCTTCTGGGCATCAAGAACCGTCAGCCCTTTGATGAATGCTTCCTGATGGCCGTCGCCACCGTGGGTGCATTCGCGCTGGGCGATTACGTCGAGGGCTGTGCCGTTATTATCTTCTACCAGATCGGCGAGCTGTTCCAGGGCGTTGCCGTCGGCAAGAGCCGCCGCAGCATCTCGGCCCTGATGGACATCCGGCCCGACTACGCCAACATCGAGGGCGAGGACGGCAAGCTGGAGCAGGTGGACCCCGATGAGGTCGAGATCGGCACCATCATTGTGGTCCAGCCCGGTGAGCGTGTGCCTATCGACGGCGTCATCGTCGAGGGCGCTTCCACCCTCAACACCGCCGCCCTCACCGGCGAGAGCCTGCCCCGGGATGTCCGGTCCGGCGATGAGGTCATCAGCGGCTGTGTCAACATGAGCGGCCTGCTCAAGGTCAGGACCACCAAGGAGTTCGGCGAATCCACCGTCTCTAAAATTCTCGACCTCGTGGAAAATTCCAGCATGAAGAAGGCCCGCGCCGAGAACTTTATCACCCGCTTTGCCCGGGTGTATACCCCGGCGGTCTGCTACGGCGCGCTGGCGCTGGCCTTCATTCCCCCCATCGTTCTGCTGCTGATGGGCCAGCCCGCCCGCTTCGGCGATTGGGTCTACCGCGCCCTCACCTTCCTCGTCATAAGCTGCCCCTGCGCTCTGGTCATCTCTATCCCGCTGAGCTTCTTCGGCGGCATCGGCGGCGCTTCCGCCTGCGGCATCCTCGTCAAGGGCTCGACCTATCTGGAAGAGCTGGCCGATACCCGCGTTGTCGTCTTCGATAAGACCGGCACCCTGACCCAGGGTACCTTCAAGGTCGTCAAGGTCTGCCCCGTGGAGGGCGGTACCGAAGACAGCCTCGTGGAAGCCGCTGCGCTGGCCGAGAGCTGGTCGAAGCACCCCATCTCCCTGAGCATCAAGGCTGCTTACGGCAAGGACATCGACTCTGCCCGCGTCACCGACGTGGAGGAGCTGGGCGGACACGGCGTCACCGCCAAGGTGGACGGCAAGCTGGTCGCTGCCGGTAATGCCCGCCTGATGGCAAAGCTGGGCCTCACCGTCCCCGATGTCCCCCAGACCGGCACCATCGTCCATGTGGCCATCGACGGCAAGTATGCGGGCTATCTGCTCATCTCCGACGTGGTGAAGCCCCACAGCGCACAGGCCATCAAGGGCCTCAAGCAGGCTGGCGTCCGCAAGACCGTCATGCTTACCGGCGACGCAGAGCCGGTGGCAAAGGCTGTCTCGGCAGAGCTGGGCATCGACGAGTACCACGCCGGTCTGCTGCCCGGCGATAAGGTGGACCAGATCGAGAAGCTCCTGGCCGCAAAGAAACCCAAAGAGATGCTGGCCTTCGTGGGTGACGGCATCAACGACGCCCCTGTCCTCTCCCGTGTGGATGTGGGCATCGCCATGGGTGCTCTGGGCTCTGACGCCGCCATTGAGGCCGCCGACGTCGTCCTGATGGATGACGACCCGGCCAAGATCGCCCTCGCCATGCGCATTGCCCGCCGCACCAAGAGCATCGTCTACCAGAACATCGTCTTTGCGCTGGCCATCAAGGCGGCCTGTCTGCTGCTGGGTGCTCTGGGTATCGCCAATATGTGGGCGGCCATCTTCGCCGACGTCGGCGTCATGGTCCTCGCTGTCCTGAATGCGACCCGCGCCCTCTATACGAAAAACCTCACCCAAAAATAAAAGATATAAGGCAAAGAGGGTTCTGTGCGGCCGCACAGAACCCTCTTTGCTTTATAAATAATTCTTGCAAATGCAGATAAACCTGTTATACTACTATATTGGAGGGTTGAAGTAAATGCAGGAACAAAACGAAACAAATTTGAACCGCGCACCGGTATGGCGCGCGTTCCGGGCCGCAGCGCCTCAGACGCTGCCGGTGTTTGCCGGATATTGGGTGCTGGGCCTCGGCTACGGCATCTATGTGCAGTCGCTGGGCCTGCCGGTCTGGCTGCCGCCCCTGATGGGTACGGTAGTGTACGGCGGCTCGCTGGAATTCGTGCTGGCGTCGCTGCTTCTGGGCAGCTTTGCGCCGGTGTCGGCCTTTCTGATGGCGCTGATGATCCAGGCGCGGCATCTTTTTTACGGCCTGACCATGCTGCAGCGCTACCGCGGCTACGGCCTGCGCAGCGCCTACATGATCTTTGCCATGAGCGACGAGACCTTTTCCATCACCTGTTCGGCAGAGCCGCCCGAGGGCGTGGATAAGGGCTGGTTCATGTTCTTCATCACCCTGCTGGACCAGATCTACTGGGTCGCCAGCGCGGCCATGGGTGCGGCCCTCGGCGCTGTCCTGCCCTTCAGCACTGAGGGTGTCGATTTCGTCATGACGGCCATGTTCGTGGTCATCTTCCTCAACCAGTGGGAGAAGGAAAAGCAGCACGCCAGCGCAATCATCGGCATTGCCGCCCCGCTGGTCTGCCTGCGCATCTTCGGCTCAGGCAACTTCCTCATCCCCTCGATGGTCTGCATCCTTGTGGCACTGCTGCTGCTCCGCCGCCCCATCGAGGCCAAAGAAAGCGAGGCGGCAAAATGAGCAATATCCAGTTCATCCTGACCATCGCCGTCTGCGCGGCGGCGACCATGCTCACCCGCTTTCTACCCTTTCTGGTGTTCGGCTCCCGGGGCGGCAAGGTGCCTGAGGTGGTGGAGTATCTGGGCCATGTGCTGCCCGCCGCCATCTTCGGAATGCTCATCGTCTACTGCCTCAAGGGCGTCAGCCTCACCTCAGGCAGCCACGGCATCCCGGAGGCCATCGCCATCGGCGTGACCGTCGCCCTCCATAAGTGGAAGCATCAGACGCTGGTTTCCATCGCCGGCGGCACGCTGTGCTATGTGCTGCTGGTGCAGATGGTGTTTTGAGAAATGTAAAACGTCCTGTATTGATTTGCAGCAATACAGGACGTTTTTAATTTGCTATTTTTTCTGGAAGAGTATCGGAAGTGCCAAATAGAGACAACTGTTCGTTTTCAAGCCGGAGCTGATTTTGAGTGCCGGTAATGACATAGTTTGTAAGAAGTGCCTCTACGACAGGATTGCGGTTCTTTTCCTTTGCACCTACATGATAAAAATGTTCCCGTGTGATGATTTGGCAGTCATTCCACACCTGCTCAATATATTCGTTTGAACGGTAATCATTATGATGCCATGTTGACAGCATAAAATTGGACTGTGATTTAACGAGTGCGCTGTGCAGAGCAACTTCGAGCTCTTCATCCCAACTGTCATAGTAATCGACATGACGGCCAATATACGGAGGGTCGCAGTATATGAAATCGGAATGGGTCGCTGAACTTATCGTATCCTCAAAGGATTGACATAAAAACTCCCATTCATGAGTTTTCAGAAGCTCTTCGATGTGGGCGACCTGGTTTACGATTTTTGTGATATAAGCCTTTGCAAACCGCTGAGGTTTGTGTCCATATGGAACATTGAAGTTGTAGTCCTTATTAAAGCGCATCATCCCGTTAAAGCAGGCACGGTTCAGAAAGAGAAAGTCCAGAGGTTCGTGATGCTGGTTGAATCGGTCACGAACCTCATAGTAATAATCGGCATCGCCATTCTCGAGTTTCTTCCCTTCCGCTTCGAGAAATGCACGGACTTTTCCACTGGTGATAGAGCCATCTTTTATTCTGTTATAAAAGTTGATGATGTGAGGGTTGACGTCTGCAAATACGGCACGTTCCGGCTCAACATTAAAGCCAACAACACCAGACCCCATAAATGGCTCATACCATATAGTTTCTTTGTCCAGAATCACATTTTCTCGAATCAGGGGGACAAGCTTTGTTTTAATGCCTTGAATTTTAAGAGGAGGAACGAATATTTTTTCGCTCATTTTGTGCTCCTTTTAGAGGCTCTGCAATTATTCAACTCGGAAGGCAGTCCTCTGTATTGCAGATATTCCGAAAAAGAGGAAAGCTTTTTTCGCTTGTTCTCAGAAAGAATTTCTATTTTGCCAAAGTTTGCCCAATAATCATCAAACAATTCTTCACCAGCTTTGGCAAACACACCATTACCATTTAAAATATCTTGAATATTATGGATACTGCCGATATTTGCCGTGTTTCCACTGCCACCCTTGTCACTTGCTATTTTCCACTTTTCTTCTGCGAAAAAGAGAAAATCGTGGATAACAGAAGGAATCTCATTCAGCTCATCAATGGAATATGTATGCGTCTCATTCTTTTTGTCCAGCACTGCACGGGTGTAAATGATTCCGAAACAGAAGTGCCCACTGTAATCATCATAGGGATATTGAATGTTTTTGGTACTTGTGCGATTGATAAAATATTCGCCGTGAGAACCTAGCGTAAATCCATTGCAGAAATCAGGATGATTCTCTTCTCGGTAAGTTGTTTTCAAATCGACAGCAAATTTGATGGAAGGGTCGATTTTAGAGATAAAAGTCAAATCCGGGTAGTAATTTTGATAAGTTGCAAGTTCGATGTCATATCCAGTCTGTTCGGCAAAGGCTAGAAACTGAGGGAATAAGTGCAACTCTAATATTTTGGAGACGATTTTAGTGTCGGAAGAAATCGTATAAATGTTTTTGAAAATATCGATAAAGCCCTTGATGGTCCATTCATCGTTTACTGCAATCTTATCGGACAGAGTATTTGCAAAGTCTTTTAGTTGTGCTAAAAATAAGGCTTTTTCACGTTCGTTTTTCATTACACGCTCCTCAATGGTAGAACGTATCAAAATTGACCTGCCGGTAGAACCGCTGCTGCAGCTGGTCGAAGCTGTCGCAGTCCTGCGCCAGCAGCCACATGATCTTCGTCACGACGGCCTCAATGGTCATGTCGTGGGCCTCAAGGAAGCGGAAACGGTTCTTGACCCGCTTGCCCACCTCGTAGATGCCCACGTCGCTGCCCTCGTAAGTGACCTGGGTGGTGAGGATGAGCACTTTGTGGGTCTTGTCGTAGTCGCCGAGGCCCTCGGCGAAGGCGTCCATCAGCCGCTGGGGGATGCCGCCTACGCCGAAGCTCTCCACGATAACACAGTCGTAGAGGCGGAAAATTTCGGGAATCAAATCGGGGCTGAGGCCGGGCGTCAGCTTGAGCAGGAAGACGCGGGGGCTGAGCGAACGTCCAAACTCCACAGGGCCAGTGGGCCAGGGCGAAGGCACATACCGCACCAGACGGTCGCCCTGTACCAGTGCCAGCGCCGGGAAATTCACCGAGGCAAAGGCGTCGTAGCTGATGGTCTTGTTCTTCTTGGCGCGGGTGCCTGCGATGACATGGCCGCCAAACACCACCATGACGCCCCGGCTGCCGGGGTCGAGGGCGCAGATGACGCTGTCGCGAAGGTTTTTCTTGGCGTCGGTGATCTCGTTGGAGATGGGCTGCTGTGCGCCGGTGAGGATGACGGGTTTGTCGGCGTTCTGGATGAGGTAGGACAGAGCCGCCGCCGAGTAGGCCAGCGTATCGGTGCCGTGGCAGATGATGAAGCCGTCGTAGAGGGCATAGTTCTCCTGTACGGCCTTCGCCATCATCAGCCAGTGCTCCGGGCCGAGGTCGGTGCTGTCGATGCTGCACAGGGCCAGCGTGTCGGGGCAGCAGAGCTCGTTCAGCTCAGGCAGATGAGCCAGAAGCTCTTCGCTGGTGAGCACGGGCTTGAGGCCCTGCTGGGTGCGGACGCTGGCGATGGTGCCGCCGGTGGTGATAAAAAGCAGACGCTGCTTTGTGGACATAGAAAAAGCCTCCATCAGGAAGATTGAATCGCATTCATAGAAAGTATAACACACTCGCCCGCCCTTGCAAAGTGGCGCTCGGGCGGAAAATGGAGGCTTTTGGGACTTGGTCACAGAAATTAGGGGGATTTGGTGTATAATAGAGGTATAGAGCGCTGTTACGCGGGGTTAAGTTCTCTTTTGCGCACCAAAAGAGAACCAGAAAAGTGCCCGCTACTTTCGAGGCGCGGGAGGCACGAACTAGGGGCTGCTCGCCCCTAGTAACCCCAAAGCTGTTGGGCTCCATACAAAAAATCCAAGTCGCTTCGCTAAAGGATTTTTTGTGTTCCGCCGATTTCGAGTCGCTTACGCGACGAGCTGTACGGGTAAGTTTGTGCTTTATCTGCTGCGCGGCTGACAGCGGCAATATGCCGTTTGCCATTGCGCCCTTCCCGTGAAAAAGGAAACAAGCCGGCCCCGCAGGGCTGGCTTGTTTGCAAAATTATAAAATAATATTTCCTCTGATATTGCCAAAGCGAAAGCGTCGGCAATTTTAAATCGTATTTTTTACACCTGTTTTGCGCCCTCAGTCCGGCAGGACACCCGGAACAGCACAAAGCCCACTGCAAACAGCAGTGCCAGCATCCCAATGCCCACATTGGCGCTGCCGGTCAGCTGGCTGCCCACACTGACGATCATGGTGCCCAGAAAGGATGCGCCCTTGCCGCAGATATCGAACAGGCCGAAGTACTCGCCCGATTTTTCCGGCGGGATGATCTTGGCAAAATGGCTCCGGCTCAGCGCCTGGATGCCGCCCTGGAACATGCCCACCACAACGGCCAGCACCCAGAACTGCCACTGGTGCTTCAGGAAAAAGGCAAACAGCGCAATACCTGCATAGGCTGCGATGCAGACCGGGATGAGGGTGCCCGAGGGGTATTGCCCGCTCAACCGCCCGAACACCAGTGCCGAGGGGAAGGCCACGATCTGGGTAACCAGCAGCGCCAGCAGCAGGCCGGTGGTGTCCAGCCCCAGGGCCGTGCCGTAGGCCGTGGCCATATCGATGATGGTGTACACACCATCGATGTAGCAGAAAAAGGCCAGCAGGAACCAGAACACCTGCCTGTCCTCTTTCAGGTGGCGGAGGGTGTGGCCGATGCGGGCAAAGCTCTGCCGGATGGCATGTTCCTGCACCTCCACAAAGTGCACCTGCTTATACTGGCGCAGCAGGGGCAGGGTGGTCACCAGCCACCAGACGGCGGTGATAAAGAGAGCAAGGTTCAGCGCCGTCATCTGGGAGATGCCGATGCTCCCGGCCCCCAGCACCAGCGCCAGACAGACCACAAAGGGCACACAGCTGCCAATGTAGCCCCAGGCATAGCCTTTGGAGGAGACCTCATCCATCCGGTCCGGCACAGTCACATCGCTGAGCATGGAGTCATAGAACACCAGACTGCCTGAAAAGCCCACCTTGGCAAAGATGAAGATGAGCAGGAACGGCAGCCAGGTGCTTGCCATCCCCATGGCGCAGCAGCCGATCACGCCCACTGCCACGCAGAAGGTAAAGATGGGCTTTTTGTAGTTGCGGGTATCCGCCAGTGTGCCAAGGATCGGGCTGAGCACCGCCGTGATGACCGTGACCGCCGAGGCTGCATAGCCCCCAGTAGGCCAGATACTCCACCGAGCTCAGGCCGCCCCCCTCAGCCAGTGCGTTGAAGAAGATGGGGATCAGCGTTGCCACCAGCAGCACAAACGCCGAGTTGCCCACATCGTATAAGATCCACGCCCGTTCCAGGCTGGTCAGGCAAAATTTTTGCTTTGCTTCGTCCATTTGTATTCCTCTCAAAATTCTCCGAAGGTGTGGTCATAGGCCTTGTCCAGCGGTGCGCCGTTGGAGAGCCCTTCCACATATTCCGTGATGAGCCGCACTGCCAGCGGGAGAGCCTGCTGATACAGCGCTTCCAGCTCTTTGTCGCTGGCCTCGCACCGGGGATTGGGCTGGAGGTTCGCCACCAGCCCGTGCATGACATCATAGGTACCTGCCGCTTTCAGGGCCGTCAACACCACCCAGCGCTTGACCGGGCTGGTAGCCTGCAGCAGATGGTGCACCCGCACCATGCCCCGCATGGCTCCGTAGGTCTCGTCTGCCGTGACATTTTCATAGAACGGCGCAATGATCTTTGCAAACTCCCGGTTGGGGCGGATATGCCCCGCCGTGAAAAAGTGCATCGGGTCAAGCCCGTCCTCCCGCATCAGCTGGTTGTCAAACTCCGTCTCGATCTCGCAGTGGCTCACACCGCTTTCCCGGGTGTAGCGCTCCACATAGGGGTGGCAGGTGCTGTCCAGTGCAAAGTGGCAGACGAACCCCAGCGCATAGGCCAACGCGGCATTCTTGTTGCGGGCCGTGTTCACCACGCCCCGGGCCCGGGTAAAGAACACTCGGCCCGGCTGCTCGTGCATGGCGTTGCCCAGCCGGTT
>ERZ780208.1193-NODE-1193-length-21900-cov-6.226459_pt1 | contig 21900 bp, 20 predicted proteins | sample MGYA00511167_ERZ780208 | MGnify/ENA primary metagenome ERZ780208 (study PRJEB29588, sample SAMEA2159202) | human gut metagenome | biome: human gut; feature: human-associated habitat; material: faeces | place: Denmark | collected 2008/2010 ...
CTGAATTCTTCAAGGATTTGAAGGCATTTGTCCGGTTAATTCTGAGTTTTTAACAGTTGGCTTTCAACGCAAAGACACAAAGACGCAAAGGTTTCATATTTAAAGATTGCAGAGAAACGAAGACAATAAAAACTCAGTGCCTCTGTGTTCAATATATAAGCTTCTTATAATTAAAACCTTTGCGTCTCCGCGTCTTTGCGTTGAAAGTTGAAAGAATCCCCCTTCTCTCCCCATTTTGCTTTTTTACGCTTTCCGTCACTCCTTTTAGCATATTTCCCTTTGCACTTCAAAAAAAAAACTTTAACTTTGCAACTATATAAACTTACGCCAATGAGACAACTGAAAATCACTAAATCAATCACCAACCGTGAAAGTGCGTCTCTTGAGAAATACTTGCAGGAGATAGGTAAGGAAGAACTTCTCACCGTAGACGAAGAAGTGGAGTTGGCACAGCGCATCCGGAAAGGAGACCGGAGAGCACTGGACAAACTGACCAAGGCTAATCTGCGGTTTGTTGTCTCTGTGGCCAAACAGTATCAGAATCAGGGTCTCAGCCTTCCCGACCTCATCAACGAAGGCAATGTCGGGCTGATAAAAGCTGCGGAAAAATTTGACGAGACACGCGGTTTCAAGTTTATATCATACGCCGTCTGGTGGATACGCCAGAACATCCTCCAGGCCATCGCCGAACAGAGCCGCATCGTCAGGCTCCCGCTCAATCAGGTCGGCTCGATGAACAAAATCAACCGTATGCTCAGCAAGTTTGAGCAGGAGAACGAACGCCGCCCGTCCATTGAGGAAATAGCCGAAGAAACCGACCTCCCGACGGACAAAATCGACGACGCAATGAAGACGACAGGACGCCACGTGTCTGTTGACGCCCCGTTCTCCGACGGCGAAGAGGGCGGACTGCTCGACGTGATGGTCAACGACGACGCGCCGATGGCCGACCGCCAGCTCGTGGTGGAATCGCTGAGAGCGGAAATAAACAACGTGTTGCAGTGTCTCAACGAGCGCGAACGCGACATCATCGAATCATTCTACGGCATCAACCGCCCGGAAATGACACTCGACGAAATCGGAACAAAATACGGTCTGACCCGCGAGCGTGTCAGACAGATAAAGGAAAAAGCCATCAGACGGCTAAGAAACAGTACGAACAACAATTTGCTAAAATCATATTTAGGACAATAAAACAAAAGATGAAATCAGTTAAATTCTTATTCCTTGCCGCCGCACTGATGGCGTTATCCGCAGCCCCCGAGGCCTCAGCTAAAAGAAAGATGCTCCCGAAAACCTATATGTTCGGCTTTTCAGCATCGTTCAGAGACTCAACAGTCTATTTCACTAACGTTCAGGCCGTTGACAGCGTTTGGGTGGAGACCAAGGGAGATATGCTCCTCGGACGGAACGTCTATTCCTATCAGCTGAAGAACTACATGAACGGACTCGGCATGCCTCACAGGACCTGCGTCGTCATGTTTGCCGAAAAGCGAAAGGACGCAGAGAAAAAACTGATGAAACTGAAACACAAATACACGGGAAAAGCGAAAAACCAATATGATGTCAAGGTGCTGACCGACACGGATTTCAGCTTCCATCCCGTCAGCATAGACCTCATCGCACCTGACGACGGAACTGAAAAACCGCAGCCGAAAAGCAAGAAAAGAAAGAAATAAGTCCGGCAAATGGGAGAAAAGACAAATCTGTTCAGAATAGCAGACTTTCTTGTCCGCGTCACATTCAATGATACGGAAACGGACGGCATGACCCTTCTGCCGTCTTTCAAAGCGTTCGGATGTGAGAAAGACAACAGCGGCGGAGTGCTCCTTGACATGACCGTTGACAACGGGCTGATACCACGGCGCGACGGACAGAAAATCAGGAATTTTGAAACCGGAAACGGCCATACGCTCGTTCACAAGCTGCCCGACGGAGGTTATCAGTTCATCATTAGGGACACAAAGGAACGCGACTGCTGCCTCCTGCAGGCTGACAGCCGGTTCTCGGTATGCCGTTGCGCGCTCAACGGCACACGCGACATGCGCTCGTTCGGACTCAACGATGCCCTCATGCTCTCCTTTGCTTTCGCCACCTCATTCCACGGCGCGTTGCTCATTCATGCCTCATGCGTCATGAAAGACGGATGGGGCTATCCCTTCACCGCGAAAAGCGGAACGGGAAAGAGCACTCACACGTCACTGTGGATGAAACACATTGAAGGTGTAGAACTGCTCAACGACGACAATCCGGTGATACGGTTTATCGACGGGGAGGCTTTCATCTACGGCTCACCATGGAGCGGAAAGACACCTTGTTACAGAAACAGGAAAGCACGGCTGGGAGCAGTGACGAAAATTAAACGCGCCACCGAGAACAGCATCGAGCGGTCAAATCCAATCAACGCCTTCGGAATGATGCTGGCCGCATGTTCGTCGATGAAGTGGGACAACGAAATATATAACGGAGTATGCGACACTGCAACGCGCATCATTGAAACAACACCAATATACACTCTACACTGTCTGCCGGACGAGCAGGCTGCAATACTATGTCACAGGACAATAGCAAGATAAAGACACTGCGCGTGACCAACGCCATATTACTGCCGGAAATAATACGAATGATAGACGCCGGCCATACCGTGACGTTGCCTTTGCGCGGCTACAGCATGCGGCCGTTCCTCGAAGACGGCCGTGACAAGGCTTTGCTGGCAGCAGTGGACAGACTGTCCATTGGAATGCCCGTATTGGCGGAAACGTATCCTGGCCATTATGTGCTCCATCGGATTGTCGGCATGGATGGTGAACGGGTGACACTGCTCGGTGACGGCAACATCACACCGGAACACTGCCGCCTCTCTGACATCAAGGCCGTGGCCGTGGCGTTCTACCGCAAGGGACGCACCGTTCCCGACCGAACCGACGGACGTAAGTGGCGGACGTATTCGTGGGTATGGACAAGGCTCCGCCCCATGCGCCGCTACCTGCTCTTCATCTACCGGCAGTTCTTAAAGATAAAGGCGTAGTCTCATGCATCGTTACCCGCCGGACTGGAAATAAAAAACATGGAATAAACAACATTCAATAAACCTATATAAACAATGAAAAGAAAGAAAGGATTTAATCTGCGCAATGTCTGCGGCGAACGGATTATCGTTGCCGAAGGCCGTGAAAACATAGATTTCAGCAAAATAATAAGCATGAACGGGTCGTCGGAATTCCTTTGGAATGCCATTGATGGAAAAGATTTCACGACCGACGACCTCGTACGTATGCTCACAGATGAATATGAAGTAGACGAAGCCACCGCCCGACAGGATGCCGAAACCGTCGTACGGCAGTGGACGGAGGCCGGAATTGTGGAATGACTTGCTAAGTAGATAAAAGGAGATAAGGGAAGATAAAAGGAGATAAAGGACAACGGTCTTTGTTTCAACAGCAAGACATACGTCCTTTATCTCCTTTTATCTTCCCTCATCTCCTTTTATCTACCTCAGGCTTATTCCCCTCTTCTCAGAACGTATAGCCCAGGGAGAGGAGCATCTGGTGACGCTTGTTGCTGACATCAACGGCATCGGCCGTGTTGGTCGCGTCAAGCACATCGGAGAACGGACGGAACGTTCCGTTGGTCTGACTGTACTGATATGCGAGGTCGATGGAGAACTTGTCGATGCGATAACCGATGCCTGCCGTGATGCGGTAGGTATCCTTCCAGTTGGTATAATCGGTCGAAGAAGCATAGCTCACGCCGTAAGAGTCGAGCCATCCGTCCTTGACAGCGTTCTTGTTATACATCGGCGAGAGATAGTTGAAGCCAAGGCGCACCGATATGTCGTTGTCCGGCTTGAACTCCGCACCCACCTTCACCGTGTGGACACCCTTGAGCGTCTTTTCCGTATGACGGTTCATCTCGCGGTCTGACGACGTGTCCTCATATCCGTCCCAGTCGTATCCGTCGATTATGCGGCTGTCGGTGCTTCCGTAGTCGGCATATTCGTACGACGCGCCGAGGGCCAGATATCGGTCGATGGTGTGACCGAGGCTCAGTCCGAACTTCCACGGGGTATAGAGCTTGAAGTCATATTCGTTGCTGATGTCCATGCTGTACTGTCCGTTCAGCTTGTCGTCAACAACCATTGCCGTATAGTTTCTCGTCGTGAGGTCATACCACGTGGGCGTTACCACGGACAGACCGATGCGGAACGGCGACTCCTCGATGGGACGGAAGATGACACCCGCCTTGACGTCGACACCCGAACCGGTAATCTCCCGCGTGTCTTCCACCAGCACACCGTCAACCTGTTCCTCGTTCGGAGCGAAGAGCTCGGCATATTCGGAATAGCCCTTGTAGTGAACGTCGTGCAGTCCGATGGTCACACCGAGATAGACGCGGTCGTTGATATTGCCACTGATATTGAAGTCGTAGGAGCCAATATAGCCGCTGTTCTTGCGGTCCATCATATACCGTTCGGCGCCGAAATAGCCGTAGGTCGGATTTGACATGTCCGAGCCGGGCGCAACCAGCAGAGCGTTATAGTAGATTTCGTCCAACTGACTGAAGGCATTGTCCCCTGAAGTTATATAGCCATTGTCCGGATAGACAAAATCCCAGCCGCTGTCAGCAGCAGCCGCACCTTTATTATATGACGCCTTGTTCTGTGACGCATCAGCTCCGAGATTACCTGCGGCATTGAGTATGAAATTGAAATTGCGGCTCTTGTGGTAATTGAAAGCGAAGTTAATGAACGACCGGCTGCTCGTGCGCATGGAATAGACAAAGCCGATCTGGTCGAAACTCATGTTGGTCTTGTTGGCATCGGCGAACTTCACGGCGTCCTGCTGGGACACGAATCCAAACGAGGCGGAAGCCATGGAGTGACGGAACAGACCGATACCAGCCGGATTGGTCCCTATCGTCGAGAGGTCAGCACCGAGGGCGTCCATCGCTCCTCCCATACCAACGTAACGGGCAGTACCGTTCAGATCTCCCATGGCCAGCTCCGCGTTCATATAAGTCTCCTGTGCTGCTGCGGTGAGAGAACCTCCCATCAGCGCAGCAATCAAAGCATAGCTTGTCTTCATTTTCATAATCGTTTGTTATATATAAGATAACCGTTTGTCATATATAAATATGTGTATTGTCACATCCCGCAACATGCTGCGGCGACAGCGGTGACCGTACATCCGCCTATCGGCGTCCGCCAAAGCCGCCGCCACGTGCTCCACCGCCGCCACCGGAACGGCTGCCGCCGAAGCTGCCGTTGCTGTAGGACTGTGTCGGACGCTGTGTCGTATTGTTACGTACCGCTGTGTTCGTACGGTTCACGCCGAAACGCTCCGAGGCCGAGAAATTGCGGTTGTTCACACCGGAAGCCATTCTACGGCTGCGGTTGGCAATGCCATTAGATACTGAAGCAGCCCCGCTGTTGACGCCCAACCCGGCACGCCCCACACCGCGGGCACGGTTATTCGTGCCGGCCGGTCCACCGCCACGGAGGGTGACATAATGGGGACCACCCCACACACCGCCATACCATCCGCAATGACCATACCACGGAGAATGCCAGCCGTAATGCCACGGTGAATACCATCCGCAGTACCATGGGTCGTAATAATACCAGCCCGGCGAATACCACGGGTCATACCATCCGTACCACGACGAGCGGCCCGCGTAATAGCCGGCCCAGTAGGGGTCGCTCCACGAATAGTCGTCAAAGCGGCTCATGCGTCGCGTCAGCTGATAGTCATCGGGCCCTTCCGTCGTGAGCGAATCGGGATAGACACCAGCTACGGCGTCAAAATCGACAATGTCATTGCCGGCCGAATCAATCTCCTGAACGTAGCTCCCGCGACGGTTATAGTCGTCAACGCTGCGGTCGCTGCCGGAATAATAGGTGTCGCGCGGCATGCCATAGTCACGCTTGCTTTTCTCCACGTTGGCCTTTGTCGGCACAAAATACATATCGTCCTGAGCGAGACCTGCAAGAGGCAACGCCACGGACGCCAATGATGCAAGAAACCATCTCTTCATAATCACTACGTATTTAGTTCGTTTATTCACGCTACAAAATTATCGATAATAGCATTACAAATATACGGAAAAACCCTAAACGCCGGTAGGTTTTCCCTATTTTTTGTATTTTTGCATAAAAATTCGCACAATAATGAAGTACTACGAGATTGATTTTCACATACAGCTGACGTCCGGCGAAGCCGCCGGCGACTGCGGCGACAACGAATTCATGATGCAGAACGCACGCGACATCATCGCCGCGATAACCGGTGAGGCCGGACTTGAGACCTTTGAATATACTGACGACGGGCTGAAAGGTTATGTCCAGACGGCCCTCTTCGACCGCGACGCGCTGGACACAGCCCTGGCCGCCATGCCCCTCGACACCGTCAGCGTGACCTACGAGGTCAGCGAGGCAGAGGACAAGGACTGGAACGAGGCTTGGGAAAACGAAGGATTTGAGCCGATCAAGGTCAACAGCCGCTGCGTCATCCACGACGGCCGCCACCTCCCGGAAGACAACGGATATGAAATCAGCGTCGAGATTGACGCCCGCATGGCCTTCGGAACGGGCACACACGAGACCACGCGGATGGTCTCCGCCACGCTGCTGGACACCGACTTGAATGGCAAGAACGTTCTCGACTGCGGATGCGGAACCGGCATACTGAGCATCATTGCCCTGAAATGCGGCGCCGCCAAGGCCGTCGGATATGACATCGACGAGTGGAGCGTGGACAACGCGCGCCACAATGCCGTGATCAACCGTGTGGAAGAGCGTTTCCTCCCCATCCTCGGCGACGCCTCGGTGCTGGCCACAATGGACGACCGGTTCGACGTAGTGACGGCCAACATCAACCGAAACATCCTCCTCAACGACATGGCCGCCTTCCGAAGCATGATGGCCGACGGCGCCCTGATCATCCTCAGCGGCTTCTACACCGAGGACACGGACATACTGAAAACGAAGGCCGCCGAGCTCGGCCTCACCCACCTCCAGACCCGCACGGACAACGGCTGGGCCTGCATGACCTTCCGCGCCGGTCGGGCCTGATGGCACGAACGGTCAATCCTTGTCGTCCTCATCATCGCCCTGTCCGCCGATGGTGAGGCGGCGAAGGTCATAGTAGCTGCCGTTGTAGATGTTGAAATCGACATATCCCTTTATGCCAGGCAGACGGCCGCAGTCAGTGTGCTGCCAGAACTTCCATTTGCCCTTATACTCCACCTTGTCCACATAGTAGTGGGCTATCCAATACGGATAGCGGTCGAAGATGGAGTCACTGAGATATGCCATCTTGAATTTATAGTAAGTATAGATTATCGGCTTGACCTTATAGTGCTTCTCGACAATGTCAAGCCACGTCAGCACGCTTTTCCTGAACTCCTCAGGCGTCTGGTCCTTGGCCTTATGCTCCACGTCAAGCACGGGCGGAAGGTCTCCGTCCTCCAGCTGCACCTGACTGATGAAATAGCGGGCCTGAGCCTCTCCCGTCGAGCGGGTGCTCCAGAAATGGTATGCACCACGGATGAATCCGTGTTCGCGTGCCTGATAGAAATTGTCCTTGAAACGGTTGTCGAGCCTGCTCGCGCCCTCCGTGGCCTTTATCATGACGAAACGCACGGGACATTTCTCAATCATGCCGTTGTTCCTCAGGTTCTCCCAGTCGATGGTCCCCTGATAGTGGCTGATGTCTATGCCGTGGATTTCATAGCCCTCGGGATATGAGACGTCACCGTACATAGCCCGCCAACGGAAGCCGAACGGTCCGACAAAGAAATAATAGAAAGCCCAGATATACCCAGCCACGACGAGCGCACCGCCCAGCCACCACGCCCACCCCGGCAGCTTCTGCATCAAACGCAGCAACGGCCCGGGCTTCTTCCGTTTCACAGGAGAACGGTAGACCCGGCGGGGAGTTTTTCGGTCTGTACGTCTGTTGGTCGTCTTAGGCATGTCTGAAAGAAAAAGCCACGGGCTAAACGGGCCATACCGCAACCGGCGGCCCGCATAGCACGTGGCTTGTTTTATATTGTCTTATTTGCTCTGTTCGAGAGCCAGAGTTCTTGTCGGCTGGTCACAAACTTCTGTCGGTCCCCAATACTGTATCGGTCCAGGATAGACATAGCATGTCTCCTTTGCCCACTCGTCACGCTTTGCGGCGAAAGCCTTGAAGGGTTTGCCGTCCAGCTCGACGAGAGCCTTGCGGATTACGGGCTTGTTCTCACCGTTGCGGCGCTCGATGTTCATCATCATCGTGATTGGCACACCACCGGCAATCCACTCTTCAGCCGGAGCCGTCGTGTTCTGGACGATGGCCATGTAGCCGGTCTTGCCGTTGGCGATGAGCTGTGCGGCGCTCGTTCCGAGGGCGTAGCAATAGTCTGCGTCGAAGTTCGACGGAGCAGCGCAGCGGCCCTCATATCCGAAGAAGTGGTGCTGTGCGGCAAACTTGCCGGTGAACTTGCCTTCCTTCTTCCACTGTGCCAGACGGGCCTCACACATGTCTGAGAGCAGCTTCTCGGTCTCGATGAGCGAAACCTGAACATTTCCGTGGGGGTCGCGGTCGAGAGAGAGCTGACGGGCAACGCCCTCGGGCAGCGTCTCGAACGTAGCGGCGTTCTCCTTGGAGAGGTGCTCCACGATATACTTGCGCTGTGCGTCCTTGTCAAGATCCTTGTAGTCTGCGCCGTGGGCGGCGAGCAGGTCGTTGAGCTCCTGAATCAGACGGCCGATGGCGGGGATGAACTCGATGAGTCCCTCGGGCACGATGACCGTACCGAAGTTGTTGCCATGGGCTGCGCGATAGGCGATGGCCTCGCAGAGCTGGTCGACAATCTGGTTGAGGGTCATGTCCTTCTGCTGTACTTCCTCAGACACGAGGCAGATGTTCGGCTGGCACTGCAGGGCACACTCAAGTGCGATATGGCTTGCCGAACGGCCCATGACCTTGATGAAATGCCAGTACTTGCGGGCTGAGTTGCAGTCGCGCTCGATGTTTCCGATGAGCTCTGAGTATGTCTTTGTGGCTGTATCGAAACCGAAGCTGGTCTCAATCTGAGTGTTCTTGAGGTCGCCGTCGATGGTCTTGGGGCATCCGATTACCTGAACACCATAGTTCTTCGCTGCATAATATTCAGCCAGAACACAGGCGTTTGTGTTGGAGTCGTCACCGCCGATGATGACAATGGCCTTGATGTCGAGCTCGCGGATGATCTCCAGTCCCTTCTCGAACTGGTCAATCTGCTCCAGCTTCGTACGTCCGGAACCGATCATGTCAAATCCGCCGGTGTTGCGGTATTCGTCGACAATCTCCTTTGTCAGTTCTATATAATTATGGTCTACGAGTCCGCCGGGGCCGAGGATGAATCCGAAGAGGCGGTTCTCAGGATTGAGCTTCTTGATCTGGTCGAAGAGTCCGGTGATGACGTTGTGACCGCCGGGAGCCTGACCGCCGCTGAGAATGACGCCGACGTTCATCTTCTTTCCGTTGGCCTCATCGCTGGGAACGAACTCAACCACGGGCATGCCGTAGGTGTTGGGGAAGAGCTTCTTGATTTCTTCCTGATTGTCTACACTCTGTGTCGGTTCACCTTCCTTGATTTTCACTGCGCCCTGAAGAGCCTTCGGCAACTTGGGCTGATAGGCAGCTCTTGCTATCTGCAAAGCACTTTTTTCCATAACTGATAGTTGTCTATGTATTTAAATGAATAATGAATTAACTCATTCCAATTATAACGTACCGCGGCGTCACACCGGCCATCAGTCGGATGACGCCCTGAACTTTCGAAATGCAAAAATAATCAAAATCAGAGAGAAAAGGGAAAGAAAGACAACAAAATAACCAAATTAATATTTTTTTATGATAAAAATCATCACCTTTCGATTATTTTCCGTAACTTTGACGATGTTAGCTCATCTCCGGCGTGACGCGACAACAGCATCACGGCGACGGCAACGACGGACCGCGACGGCTGCGGCATGGCGTTACACGACCCAAGTAACAACGTTACACGGTGCATGTAACAACGTCTGCGCCTTTAGGGCTACATGAAAAGAGAACATAAAGAATCAGAAGACATCACTTTAAAAAGATAAAAGTTATGGCAAACAGAAGAACATTAAAGCACAACATCAACCGCATTTGTGAGGAACTATTCGCTGAGTGCATAGCCGTATCGCTCTATGGCACAAAGGCTGACCGCGAGAATGTAGAGGCTCTGCTTTACTCTATCGTCAAGCTGGGCGGAGACTATGTATGCAGAGTCTCGCATGTTGAGCCGGGAATGAAGGCCAAGGACTATTTCAAGAACCTCACCGAGCAGTTCAACTGCAGCGTCAACGAGATTGTCGACCAGATCAACAATCTCCACTGACAAGTTCAACTTCGGACCGGCTGCTGACCGAACACAGGCGGAACGGCCCGACGGGATAACAAAAGAAAACATCTGAAATCATGTGGAAATCATTCTGCCAATGGCTTTTGTACAGACAGATGGGGTGGACGGCTGACGTGTCGGAACCTCATCCTGACAAGTATATCATCTGTCTCGCCCCACACACCAGCAACTGGGACTTCCTGATCGGACAGCTCTACTCCGGCGCCAACGGTATCAAGAGCAACTTCCTGATGAAAAAGGAGTGGTTCTTCTGGCCGCTCGGACCGATATTCCGGCGTATGGGCGGAATACCGGTCTGGCGCTCAAAGCACACGAGCATGACGGACAATCTCGCCGAGACGGCACGCCGCTCCCGGACGTTCCATCTGTGCATCACGCCGGAGGGAACACGCTCGCTGAATCCGGAGTGGAAGAAAGGGTTCTATTACATCGCCCAAAAGGCAGACATGCCGATTCTACTCTACGGCGTGGACTATGAGAAGAAACGCATCACATGCACTCGGACCATCATCCCCGACGGGGACATTGACCGCCAGATGCGCGAGATAAAACTCTATTTCAAGGATTTCAAGGGCAAGAATCCGGAGCTTTTCACCGTCGGAGAGATTTAGGATGAAGAGACGTTCACATATATTCCTGCTCATGCTTTCGCTGGCCGTCATTCCGGCCAGCGGTCAGACGTCGTCGCGTGAGGCCAAGATGGCGAAGAAGCTGGAGAAGTTTTTCACCGGCTATAAGCCCCATGGCCAGAAGCTGCCCAAGCAGCCGAGAATGTTGGAATACAGGGTGGACGACCGCGCACGGACGCTGACGGTCACGGCCGACGCTGCCTTCGGTGAACAGGAGTTCTCGCGGGAGATAACGGCGGCCATATACAACAAGCTGGCCGGCAGCCTTCCGAAACCATACAATAAATATAAGGTGACGGTCATCACCGGAGGCATGACCATCGACGAACTGATTCCCAACCGTCTGCCACAGGACAGCGGCGGGCGGCGGCTGTGGGGAGACATCGACCACGACGGACAGCCGTGGACGCGGAACGTGTCCTATCCGGTACGCCTGACCCACGGTCTGCAGAACCGCCACATCGCCCTTTGGGCCAGCCACGGACGCTACTATGACCGGAAGCGCGGCGAATGGAGATGGCAACGGCCGAAACTGTTCGGAACGACGGAAGACCTGTTCACCCAGACCATCGTCGTCCCCTATCTGATACCCATGCTCGAAAAAGCAGGAGCGGTGGTGTTCACGCCCCGCGAACGCGACTGGCAGCGCCATGAGGTCATCATCGACAACGACGACCGGCAGCCCGGAACGAGCTATATCGAGGTGAACGGAAAACAAAAATGGAAGGACTGCGGAACGCGGGCCTTCGCGCGCCACGCCGGCAGCTACGCCGACGGCGAGAATCCCTTTGTGGCCGGCACGGCACGCATGTCGCGGACGACGCGGAAGAAGAAAGGCTACAGCCTCATCTCCTATCAGCCCCGCATTCCCGAAGAAGGTCGTTATGCCGTCTACGTGAGCTACCAGACGATGGCGAACAGTGTCGACGACGCTTGCTATACGGTGTGGCACAAGGGCGGCCAGACCGAAATAAGGGTCAATCAGCGCATGGGCGGCGGCACGTGGGTCTATCTAGGAACGTTCGACTTCGACAAGGGCAGCAACGAATATAACCGTGTAACCGTCACGAACCTCAGCTCCCACAAGGGCGTCGTCACGACCGATGCCGTGCGTTTCGGCGGCGGCATGGGCAACATCGAGCGCGGAGGAGCCGTCAGCGGCATGCCGCGCTGTCTGGAAGGAGCACGCTATTGGGCTCAATGGGCCGGCATGCCGCAGAGCGTCTACAGCACCAAGAACGGCGAGGACGACTATGGCGACGACATCAACACCCGCTCGCGGATGACCAACTATCTGGCGGGCGGCTCATGCTTCGTTCCCACGCGTGACGGTCTCGGCGTTCCCATCGAGATGACTCTGGCCATCCACAGCGACGCCGGCTATGCCAAGGACGGCGAGGGACTCATCGGCTCACTGTCCATCTGCACCACCGGCTACAACGACGGCCGGCTTGACGCTGGCATCTCGCGGCTCGCTTCGCGTGATCTTGCTCAGGCGCTGCTGGACAACGCCGCACGGGACATCAGGTTCAAGTACGGTAAATGGAACCGTCGGGAGCTCTACGACCGTAACTATTCTGAGACGCGCATGCCGGGAGTGCCAAGCGCCATCCTCGAAACGATGTCGCACCAGAACTTCCCTGACATGCTCTACGGCCAGGACCCGAACTTCCGGTTCACGCTGGCCCGCTCCATATACAAGACCATTCTCCGATACATCAGCGACCAGCACGGCCGCTCCTACGTCGTCTCGCCGTTGACTCCGGACAACTTCGCCATCGAATTTACGGCCAAGGACGAGATTCGTCTGAGCTGGACGGCGGTCAACGACCCGCAGGAGGCGACGTCGCAGCCTACGGGATACATATTATATACGGCTTGCGGCAGCGCCGGCTTTGACAACGGAACGCTCATACGCTCTTCGGAGAGCTACAGGATGAAGCTGGAGCCCGGTGTTCTCTACAGTTTCCGGCTGGCGGCCGTGAACCGCGGCGGCGAGAGTTTCCCGACCGAGGTGCTCTGCGCAGAATACAATCCGGATGCCTCCGGCGACATAATGATTGTCAACGGTTTCCACCGCCTGTCCTCACCGGCCGTCCGCAACAACGCCGTCGAACAGGGATTTGACCTCGACGACGACCCGGGTGTTACCTTGGGACGCACCGCCGGATGGGTCGGAAGACAGCAGGTCTTCGACCGCAGCCGCATGGGACGGGAGGACGAATGCGGACTTGGATGGAGCGGCGACGAGCTGGCCGGACGTTTCATTGCCGGAAACGACATGAACTATGTGCGCACTCACGCCGAGGCTATCATGAAAGCCGGACGATACAACATCGTGAGCTGTTCGAGCCATGCCGTTGAAAGCGGCCGCACGGACTTGTCACGCTACGGCATGGTGGACCTGCTGCTCGGACTGGAACGCGACGACAGACACAGCCTGGAGTTCTACAAAACTTTCGGAACCGCCATGCAGAGACAGCTCCGAGAATACGTCGGAAGGGGCGGAAGGCTGTTCGTCAGCGGCTCCTACGTCGGAACGGACATGACCTCGGATGAGGAAAGGACGTTTGTCGCAGACATACTGAAATACAACAGCGGAGGAAGCAACCGCAGCTGCAACGGCAGTGTGGAGGGCATGGGAACGACCGTCAGCTTCCACAATACGCTCAACGAGACGCACTATGCCGCCACGGCGCCTGATGTCATCACCCCGACAGGCACGGCCTTTCCCGTCATGCGCTATTCCGACGGGCGCAACGCCTGTGTGGCCTACAAGGGACAGGATTTCCGCACGCTGACGATGGGCTTTCCCTTCGAGTGCATCACGGACAAGGACAAACAGGCGTCAATAATGCGCGGCATCATCAACTTCCTGCTGAAATGACACCGGTCTCATGCCGGGACGGCTCAGGAAGCACCATAAAATGAAAGAACAACTAAAAAATAAGATTATGTTTAAAATACAAGCAAACAAGTCCGGAACACGGACAATTGAGATAACGGAAGAACATCTGCTGACCATCGAACGCCATCAGTTGCTGATGGGACTTGTGGGAAGCAACGGATATGTGGACGAAACTATATTGGAAAAGCTCAAGATGAACGTCCGCGCCCTGCTGGAAGCTGAATCTGAGAGCGACAAGGCGCTGCTCGACCTATGCCTTGACGTTATCTATCACCCCAACATGAAGGCTTTCGGCCTCCAGAAACTGATTGCCTTATACGACGGTTGGCTGAAAGACAGGCCGCAGACAACAGCCACGGAAGCGGAATAAGGAGTTTATATGAAATACAGACTATCTGACTTTCTACCCACCACCCGAAAGGAAATGGAACTGCGTGGATGGGAAGAGGCTGATGTTATCCTCTTCTCGGCAGACGCATACGTCGACCATCCGTCATTCGGCGCAGCCGTTATCGGACGTACCCTTGAAGCGGCGGGCTATCGTGTGGCCATCGTCCCGCAGCCCGACTGGCACGGAGACTACCGGGATTTCAAGAAGCTGGGCCGCCCGCGGCTCTTCTTCGGCATTGCACCGGGCTGCATGGACTCCATGGTCAACAAATATACGGCCAACCGCAGACTGCGCTCGGAGGATGCCTACAGCCCCGACGGACGCCACGACATGCGGCCGGAATATCCCACAATAGTCTATTCCAGGATATTGCGGCAGCTCTATCCGGACGTTCCAGTTGTGCTCGGAGGCATAGAGGCGTCACTGCGCCGGCTCACCCACTATGACTATTGGCAGGACTCGCTGCGAAAGTGCATCCTTTGTGACAGCGGGGCCGACATGATTATATACGGTATGGGCGAGAAGCCTATACTCGAACTGTGCCGGCGGATGGACGACGGCATGCCCATCGGACAGATACAGGACATCCCCCAGACCGTCTACATGACCCGCAAGGAGGACATCCCCGGCGGTATCACGGATGCTGACTTCGTCCTGAACAGCCACGAGGCCTGTCTTCGCGACAAGAAGGCACAGGCGGAGAACTTCCGGCACATTGAGGAAGAATCGAACATGATGCACGCCCGGAGACTGCTTCAGCAGGTGGACGACCGCTTCGTGGTGGTCAATCCGCCCTATCCGCCCATGACAACCGAGGAGCTGGACGCGTCGTTCGACCTGCCTTACACCCGCGTCCCTCATCCGAAATACAAGAACAAGCGCATCCCGGCGTATGAGATGATCAAGTTTTCGGTCAACATTCACCGCGGATGCTTCGGCGGCTGCGCCTTCTGCACGATATCGGCACATCAGGGCAAGTTCATCACGTGCCGCTCTAAGGAGAGTATTCTCAAAGAGGTGAAGAAGGTAATGGAGATGCCGGACTTCAAAGGATATCTGTCAGACCTCGGCGGACCGTCGGCAAACATGTACGGAATGGCTGGCCGCAACCGCAATATCTGCGAAAAATGTAAGCGGCCCAGCTGCATAAACCCGCAGATTTGTCCCAATCTGAACACCGATCATCGCCCGCTTCTGGATATATATCGAGCCGTTGACGCGCTTCCCGGAATCAAAAAGAGCTTCATCGGAAGCGGCGTGCGCTATGATCTGCTGTTGCACAGAAGCAAGTATGAGGAGATAAACAAGGCGGCGGCGGAATATACCCGCGAACTGATTTGCCGTCACGTGAGCGGCCGTCTGAAAGTGGCGCCGGAACACACGTGCGACAATGTGCTGCGGCTGATGCGCAAACCGTCGTTCAGTCAGTTCCATGAATTCAAACGGATATTCGACCGTATCAACCACGAGGAGGGACTGAACCAGCAGATCATCCCCTATTTCATCAGCAGCCATCCCGGTTGCCGCGAGGAAGACATGGCCGAACTGGCCGTGATAACCAAGCGGCTGGACTTCCATCTGGAACAGGTTCAGGACTTCACGCCGACCCCAATGACGGTGAGCACCGAGGCGTGGTACACTGGATATGACCCTTATACGCTCGAACCCGTGTTAAGCGCAAAGACACAGAAGGAGAAACTGGCACAGCGGCAGTATTTCTTCTGGTACAAACCGGAGGAACGCCGCAACATCGAGGCGTCACTGCGTCGCATCGGCCGCCACGACCTCATACGCGAACTGTGGTCGCAGCCGACGCGGCCCAACGACCGGAATACATACAATTCTTTCGAAGGCAGAGACGGAAGAACAGAACGGAAGAACAGCAAGACGGAACGGAACCACCATGGAGATTATAGAGCAAAACATAACACCCAAAAGCAAAACAACAGAAACGGAAGACGGAATCGTGATTACTGACGATTTCGTCGCCGTTATCGACGGAAGCACGAGCAAATCGCCGGTCCGCATCGCGGCCGGTTGTTCCAACGGACGCTATTGCATGACGCTCATTGCCGGATTTGTCAAGCAGGCAGATGCCTCAACCGGCGTCGAAGAGTTCTGCAACGGCCTGACTGAAACCATACGCGACCACTATCGGGGACTTGACATGCGACGTCTGGAAGAGCACCCGGAAGAGCGTCTTACGGCGAGCTGCATCGTCTACAGCCGTCATCAGAGACAAATATGGATGATAGGCGACTGTCAGTGTCTCGTTGACGGACAGCTATATGAAAACCCAAAGCCATGCGAAGCCGTCATAGCAGAGAAGCGGGCAGCCATCATCCACAGCCTCATCGCCGACGGCAAGGCCACGGTGGACAGTCTGCGGACCAATGACACAGCCCGACAGGCCGTCATTCCGGAACTGATAGAAACCATGCGCGGCCAAAACCATGACTACGCCGTGGTCGACGGTTTCCCGATTCCGATGGAGCACGTGCGCATCATTAATCTCACTCCGGCACCCCACTCCATCGTCCTTGCCAGCGACGGCTATCCTTTCCTGCTCCCCACACTCACAGAATCAGAGGCCGCGCTACGCCGCCAGCTCGCCGAAGATCCGCTCAACACCTACACTTTCAAAGCGACAAAGGCTTTCGCAAAGGGCAACAACTCCTTCGACGACCGGACATACGTACGGTTTAGGACATAACAATGATTCTTATAAGCTACAATTTCCCCACCACACCATCCGCCATATACGAAATACAGAATGATTATCAGACCGGTTCACCTAATATTTCCAAATAACGGCGCAGTGACTCTACTTCCGCCATAGCAACAACTCGCTGGAAAGGCATTGGATTATGTTCCGTGTGTGACACTTCCAAAGCCTTATAGTAGCTTATCTTATCTTCCATATTGCCTTTCAAGTTCACGAGCGTATATCCATTTCGCAGCAGATGCAGGTTCATCAGCAACCGCGAGGTGCGGCCATTGCCGTCTATGAACGGGTGGATGCGCACAAGCTCGTCGTGGAGATAGGCGGCCGTGAGGACCGGATGGACGTTGGTTTCCGTCATCTGTTCAAGCCTGATGATGAAGTCCTCCATCTGTTTCTCTATAAGATAAGGCTGCGGCGGAGTGTGGCGGCTACCGGATATCATAACAGGAACATTACGATAACGCCCTGCATTTTCTCTGTCTATCCCATGCAACACAAGTGCATGGATTTCTTTTATGGTGCGTTCGGAAATCTCAATTTCCCGTTTTGCGAAATCCTTTATATAACCGATAGCCTCGGCATGGTTTATTGCTTCGAGGTGTTCGCGCATTGTCTTGCCGGCAATCGTCACACCTTCATTCACCACAAGTTCTGTTTCCTGCAGTGTCAAGGTGTTGCCTTCAATACGGTTGCTTTCGTATGTATATTCAATTGCCAGGGCATCTTCTATCTTTTTCATGGCCACGACCGGCAGCGGACGTAACTCTGAGAGCCGTCCTTTCAGTGTATCACACTCGCGCAACAATGCTGTTATATCCTCATTCATAGCTGTTATTCTGCGTTCGGCACCAATTCATCTGATACGACAAAAGTCATTCTCCATCCGAATATGGTCACCATTTACATATTTCATTTCGGACTTTGCATCCAAAAGCGTTACTGTTCCTCTATCTCGAATTACTATCAGTTCCACACATGCCTGATACACAAAAAGGTTTCATCTGCTTGATGAAACCTTTTTATGATAAGGTGATTCCGTAGGGATTCGAACCCTAGACCCACGCCTTAGAAGGGCGTTGCTCTAATCCAACTGAGCTACGGAACCCTTAAATCGGGTGCAAAGGTATAAATAAATTATAAGATTGCCAAATATTTGCGGGACTTTTGAATGAATTCATGAAAAAAGAAGGAGTAAGAAGGAGATAATAAGAAGATAAAAGGAGATAAAGGACGTATGCCTTGTATTGCTTGAACTAAGGCTATTGTCATTTATCTCCTTTTATCTTCTTATATCTTCTTTTATCTTTTTAATATCTCCTTACATCGTCTTCAGCGCCAGCTTCGACGTCTTCAGTCCGTCGGCGGTTACGGTCAGCGTGACCTTGCCGGCCTCGCGCTTTGAGCGCAGGATGACGGTGGCCGTACCGTTGTAGAGGCGGCGGGTGTTGCCGACTGTCAGCTCCTCGCTCGTAATGTCACCGTTGATGACACCGACGATTTCTGCCGGACCGTCAACAGAGAACGTCAGCAGTCCGTGCTCACCCTGAACGCGGCGGCCCTTCTTGTCGACGGCAGAAACACGGATGTGCTGCAGGTCCTGACCGTCGGCACGCCATGCGGCGTTGTCAGCCTCTGATTTCAGGCTGACGGCATCCGTCGTGGTCTCTATCTTGTGGCGGGCAACGACCTTTCCGGCCGTGCGGGCAACAGCCTCTATTGAGCCGGCCTCATATTTCACACCGTCCCACTTGATCTTGTTGCGGGTCTTCGGTTCGCGGACATTCTTCTTCACGCCCACACTCTTGCCGTTGACGAGAAGTTCAACCTCGTCGGCGTTGGTGTAGGTGTAGAGCGACATGGAGCTTCCGGCCTTGCGGTTCCAGTGGTCCGACATGCGCTGCGTTCCGACCTTCACATCGTTCCAGACCGTGTTGTCGTCGCTGTCGATGATACCGATATGGACGACCGGCTCTTCCGGACGGAAGATGCTGCGGAGGAAATAGGCAATCGGTTTCGGTTCGAGCGAGATGTCGAACACGCCCTGCGCCCAGCCCTTTGCAGGCCAGCCGTTGGACTCGCCCAGATAGTCGATCATGCCCCAATAGGCCAGACCGACAACCTTGTCAAGGTCCATCTCGTAGTAGTTCGGGCCCATCATGGCCGTGTTGGCCTCGCTCTGATAGAAAATCATGTTGGGGAAGCGGCGGCCGTCGCCGGGGAAGTACATATAACGGTAGTTGTAGGACGCGATGTCGGTCTCGTGAACCAGCGGAGCCGGCAGCGAATCAGTCTGCTGACTGCGGCCGCGCGGGTGCATGGCCACGGTCACGGGACGCGTCTTGTCGTAGCGGTGGAGCAGTTCGCGCTGCAGACGATAGGGCGTCACGCCCCAGTCGGCATACGGCAGGTTCCAGTAGGTCTGAAGCTCGTTTCCGAGACTCCACATCACGACAGACGGATGGTTGCGGTCGCGGCGGATGAACTCCGGAACGTCCTGCTGCCAGAGATTGACCCACTCGGTGCGTCCGCCGGCAAACTGCGTCAGCCACTTGTCGTACAGTTCGTCGACAACGAGCATGCCGTATTTGTCACAGAGGTCGAGGAACGACTTGCTGTAAGGGTTGTGGGACGTGCGCACGTGGTTGAAACCATATTCCTTCAACAGCTGGATGCGCTTCTCCATGGCACGGGGATAGGCCGCCGCACCGAGCGCACCGAGCGTATGGTGGTTTGCGATTCCCTTCAGGATAACCTTCTTGCCGTTGAGCTTGAAGCCGAATTCGGGCGAATACTCAATCGAGCGGACGCCGAACTTCTCGCTCACACGGTCGGCCACCGTTCCGTCGGGACGCAGCAGCGTCACCACTGCCGTGTAGAGATTGGGCGTCTCACAGCTCCAGAGCTGCGGGGCGGTGAGGGTGATGCTGTCGATGAGATGTTCGTTGATTTTCTGTCCGCGGTTGAAGGGGATGGTCTTCGTCGTCTCATAGACGGTGGCTCCGGTGGCGTCCTCGATGGCCACGTTGACGGAGAGCTCCTTTATCTTCAGATAGCATGCCAGCTCGGCCTCGATCTTCACCGTAGCCTCACGCTCGCTGACACTGGGCGTGGTGATGTAGAGCGGATGGCGCGTGAAATACTGCTGAGCGTCGGTCACCACGAGACTGACGTCGCGGAAGAGTCCGCCGCCGGTGTACCAGCGGGAGTTTTCCGGCCGCTGCGTGTTGGCCTTGACGGCGATGACGTTCGGCTGGCCGTACTTGAGCAGCTTGGTCACGTCGATGTCAAAACCCACATATCCGTAGTCTGTTCCGCCGATGCGCTGACCGTTGAGATAGACATCGCCCACGAGCATGATGCCCTCGAAGTCGAGCACGACGCGACGGCCTTTCCACGAGGCGTCGGGCGTGATGGTCTTGCGGTACCAGCCGATGCCCATTTCCTTGAAGCCACGCGAGCTGAGGCGGCTCTTGACGTTGCTGGCCGCATCGCTGTTGTCGGCCTTCTCCCCCTTTTCAGGCGCCACCCAGGGCTGGCTGATCTGGAAGTCGTGAGGAACTGTGACCACCTGCCATGAGCTGTCGTCATAGTCAGGGCGCTCGGCTCCGGCAACGTCGCCGGCATGGAAGCGCCAGTCGAAATTGAGAGTCTCCACAATCCGCGACGCGTCACCAGCCGCCACAGCGGGCAGCAGCGCCATCACGGCACAAAAGATTAATGCGATTCGTTTCATTTTTTATGTTTAGTAGAATTTAATTGTTTGTCTTTTTTCCTGAAGCATGTCCTCGCCATGCAACCGCTCACACAGCGGCCAACTCACATCCTATCGAACGGATTGTCTGCAATATTTCATTGAAACGCTCTTCCGAGGGCTTCTTTGCTCCACTTACATACTGTGCGAACAAGCTCTGTGATATCCTCAACCTGCGGGCAACGGCCGAAACGTTCAGTTCCGGATGGCTCATAAACAAGTCATACAGAGGATTGCTCTTCTTTTCATGGAAAAATCCCTCAAAGCTCAAATCCTCGTCAAGCTCCGGCCAATGGATGCCGTCATCGCTCGTTGTGAAATTGGCTCTCTGCTCTTGTGTAGCCCATTTCAGCCTTTGATAGTCCGAAAACTTCTCGCAGGCTTCCCGTCCGTCTGCCGTACGTATCCATATCGCGGTGTCCGTAAGCCAGACTTTTTCTATCCTGATAGTTTCCATCTTACTTTATTTTATTGAAAAACTTATTCCAATGTTCAGCTATCACTTCTTGGTTCTCCTCTATTATAGATTCGACAAGTTTCAGTTCCGACGGTTTCAGGCCTTTGTTCTGAACCAACGTAACGGGGAATATCGTGAACTTTGCTTTCGTATCACCCTTCATGACATGTACGTGTATCGGCTCATGGTCATTTGCATAAAACATGAACTTAAACCCGAAAAGTATAAATATCGTCGGCATATTTCGCTGATTATTAATTACCCCACAAAGATAGGTGATAATTTTATTACCCCCAAACTTTTTCACAACTATTTTGCTTTTCTTGAGAGTGCATCAAAATTGGTGGCATGCACACGACTGCATTCATTGGAGACGCCACGATGTGACGTCTCTACAATTCCCTTCGCAACTCAGGATGAAGGTGTTGCTGAACCATGTAGGGACGTGCCTTTGGCACGTTGACGTAATCAGTTGATATTCAATAAAAAGGGTGTTGCAGAACCATATAGTTCTGCAACTCCCTCGTCGGATAAGGCATTTGGAGGAGGTCGGGAGGGGCTCCTCAATTGTTAAAAACTCAGAATTAACCGGACAAATGCCTTCAAATCCTTGAAGAATTCAG
>ERZ780208.1201-NODE-1201-length-21784-cov-14.196051_pt1 | contig 21784 bp, 17 predicted proteins | sample MGYA00511167_ERZ780208 | MGnify/ENA primary metagenome ERZ780208 (study PRJEB29588, sample SAMEA2159202) | human gut metagenome | biome: human gut; feature: human-associated habitat; material: faeces | place: Denmark | collected 2008/2010 ...
GACTTATAAAAAAGATTAACAACAAACTATGCACTTAGTTGCGGAATTAAGGATAAGGTTGATGGTTATCTCTTTAATGAAAGATTGCTGCTTATCGGAGAGGATGGGGCGAATTTGTTGTCAAGAAGCAAAGATAATGCTTTTTTTGCTGACGGAAAATATTGGGTAAACAATCATGCACATGTATTGGATGCAATAGATAAGAATTTGCTTGATTTTGTAGCTATCGTTATTAATGCTATGAAATTGGATGACTATATTACAGGCTCTGCCCAACCTAAATTGTCCCAAGACAATCTGAATAAAATACCCATAGCGTTGCCTCCACTTTATGAGCAAATACGAATAGTTGCAAAACTTAAATACTGGTTTTCATTTGTAGATTGCATAGAGTATAATAAAGGCAACCTACAAGATACTATCAAACAAGTAAAATCCAAAGTCCTCGACCTCGCTATTCATGGCAAACTCGTACCTCAAGCCCCTATGGATGAGTCTGCAAGTGAACTGCTCAAACGCATCAATCCTAAGGCAGAAATCACTTGTGATAACGGGCATTATCAGAAGTTGCCTGAAGGATGGGCTGTATGTCAGCTTGATAGCATCATTAGTTATGAGCAGCCGACCCCTTATATTGTAAAATCAACAGATTATGATAATACATATACAACTCCAGTTTTAACAGCTGGTAAATCATTTATAATTGGGCATACGAATGAAACAAACGGCATCTATGAGAAGCTGCCGTGTATTATCTTTGACGACTTTACTACGGATTCAAAACTTGTCGATTTTCCTTTCAAAGTAAAATCGTCTGCAATGAAAATTTTGCAAGTAAAAGAGGATATAAATATAGAATATATAGCAATGTTTATGAGTATCACACGATTAATCGGTGACACCCATAAACGTTATTGGATTTCTGAATATTCAAAAATAGAAATACCGATACCTCCCCAAAATGAACAAGATCGTATAGTTAAAAAGGTCAGACTTTTATTAAGTAGATTAGACGAAATAATGGAGAACCTATAGATTCTCCATTATCGTATCGAGGATTGTGAATGTTTTGTTTATGGCATTTACAATCCTTTTTTGTTCTTCGTATGGAGGCAAAGGAAAAAACATTTCATTAAAATCACTACAGTTAAATCCTGCTTGCGCCGTTCTTGATATTTCTTTAAGTCTACCTTGATACAAGTCAGACAAATAATAATAGTAAGCAAAATCTCTGACTATAACATTAGGATATTTAAAAATAACCTTTGCCATTGCTACATTATATGCGCCTGTTTCTGCATGAAAAACCTTTCCTAAAGAACCACCATAACGAGCTAATAAAATATCTCCCTTTTCTGTCCGTTTTGATGCTAATTCTTCAGGAATATAAACAGGTATCGGATTATCTCCGTAATCTCTAATCTGATATAATCTTATGTAATTATCTTTAGGAACAGAAATGAAATGATTTTTTGCAGGTTGTGACCCTCCTGATATTTCCAATATATTATTATGTCCACACCACACCCATGATTTAGGTATCTTAAATGGCAACTTCTGATAATGCCCGTTATCAGAAGTAATCTCTGCCTTGGGATTGATGCGCTTGAGCAGTTCGCTGGCAGGTTCGTCCGTAGGGTCTTGGGGCACAAGTTTGCCGTGAATGGCGAGGTCGAGGATTTTGGATTTTGTTTGTTTGATAGTTGATTGTAGATTATTTTCAATCTGTTCTATTTGATCAATTAAAACAAACCACTTTTTGACTTCTATCACAATACGTTGTTGTTCGGCAACTGGTGGAAGAGGAAGGTGAAGCGCGTTAATTTTATCTTGTGTTAAGTGCTTTATTGTTACACCATTGCATATATCATCAATCCAATTGTAGTTTTTATAACACCAAAAAAGATAGAGGTAAAAATCTGCAACAATATTACCAAAGAAACGAACACGATGAAGAGCATTCTGGAAGTATATTGGCTCATTGCTATTCCAAATTGCGGAACGTCCAACATCACCTCCTTCACATATCAATAAATCACCTTTTAATACTTGATAGCGCTCTTTTTCATTATCTTCTAACTTTATTGATTTAACAACAGAAAGATCAAAAGCATTCCATTTCACATTCAATGCACATAAATAAGGATACACTTTACCTGTGTTTTTACTTTTATCAAGAGTCTTTCCTAATGAACTTTCTGCTATCTCATTTAAATTGCACCAGCACCACCCTTCCGGCAGTTCATACGGATAATGCGGCTTATCAGAAGTAGCCTTCGTCTTTTTAGGACGTTTGATTTTACCTTCCTTGACAAGGCGTTCTTTCTCGGCACGGATGCGCTCGAGGAGCACGGATGCGGGCTCATCGTTGGGGTCTTGCGGTACAAGTTTACCATGTATCGCAAGGTCAAGTATCTTTTGGCGTAATGCTTTAGTATTCATTTGTTATTTCTTTTTCGGGTTGTCTTCAGTTAAAAAGAATTGGCAAAACTCTCTTAACTGCTGTTGCATTTGTTCCTGTGGTATCAAGATACGTTTATACTCTGCTATCATTGTCGGACTCATGCTACGACTCATAGCATACTCAACAACCACCTTGTCGGCATCGGGACATAGAATGATACCAATAGAAGGGTTTTCGTTTGAGCGTTTTACATCACGGTCAAGAGCCTCAAGATAGAATTCCAACTGACCGAGGTCGCGCGGATGGAACTTCGTTTTCTTTAATTCTACAGCAACGAGAGCTTGTAGTCCGCGATGGAAGAACAGCAAGTCAGCCTTGAACGAAGAAGCACCAACAGTCAAACAATATTCTTGATCCATAAATATGAAGTCCTTCCCCAACTCAAGGATAAATTGCTTCATATGTTCTATCAGTCCATGCTTAAGGTGCAACTCATTATGTTTCTTTGGCAAGTTGAGGAAATCCACAAAGTAAGTATCTTTGAACATTATTGGTGAGTCGGGGTATGTTTCAAGCAATCCTTTCGACAGATTAATTTTTCTTCGCAATAATGTTTCATATGTTTGCGTAGAAATAGCACGTTGCAACTCCTTGTTCTTCAGATTTTCTTTATGTGCATAAAGTATATAGAATAAACGTTCCTCAGAGCTACGACACCGGCACAAGATGTCATAATGATTAGATAAAGTCGTCAAACACAACACATCAGGAAATTGTCCAGACGGCATCTGGACTATTTCCGTTGCTTGATTGTTGCGTTCGGAATCTTGCAAGTTTGAATAATTACGATACCCAATATCATTGTTTGATGATGAATTTGCAGAAAGATACATGCCGATGACTTTTTGAAATGCGTCAGAGGAGTACTCTTCATAAAACATCACCATATTATAAATACTGCTTCGACTAAAGCCTTTTACATCTGGACGTTTTGCACGAATATATTCCGATAATTGAGAAACGACCTTACTTCCCCATTCTTCGTTTTTGAGTTTAGCAGACACATACTTACCTACAGACCATGCCGTGAATAATGTTTCATTGTTCACGGCTACAGAAGCACGGCATTTATGCTGTATAATTAATTCTACAACCTCTGCGAACTGCTTTTCTTGCAAAGAACTTATATTATTATCTATAATGTTGTTTGCCATTTTATCAATCCTCGTCAATATCTCCCAATAAATTCTCTAACTCACTCACCGCCTTGCTGATACTCTGGCTCTGCTCCTTTATAGTAGCCATCAGCTCTTCCAAGGTATGTTCCTCTTCCTCGCCACCTTGCTTAATCCAGGTGATATCGAGCGAAGTTTTGTCACGGGCTACTATCTCGTCAATGCTGTATTTGCGCCAACGGCCCGATGGATTACTATCTGCATCGTAAGTCTCGGTGCGATTGTTGATGTCAGCGGGATTGTAGCACTTCACGAAGTCGTCGAGATGACGACGCTCCAACTTGTTGGTGGCAAGGGTGTGCTTGACATCCGTACGGTAATCGTAGAACCAGACATCCTTGGTGGGCTGCCCCTTGGTGAAGAACAGCACATTGGCCTTCACTCCCTGTGCATAGAAAATTCCCGTAGGCAGACGGAGAATGGTATGGAGATTGAAGTCAGAGAGAAGGCGTTTGCGGATAGTCTCGCCGGCGCCACCCTCAAAGAGCACATTGTCAGGAAGCACCACTGCGGCACGGCCGCCATTCTTCAGCATAAGCATCATGTGCTGGAGGAAGTTAAGCTGGTTGTTCTTGGTCTCTACATAGAAGTCCTGTCGGTTCAAGTCCACCGAACCTGCTGGACGCTGACCGAAAGGCGGATTGGCAAGAATCACATCCACCAACGACTTAGGCTCTCGTTCCAACGAGTCTTCGCAAGTGATGGGGCTACGGTCTGTGCCCACACCATGCAGATAGAGGTTCATAGAGGCGAGCGTGACCACAAGAGGCGTGATATCCATGCCACGTAAAGCCTTGTTACGCAGGAAGTCGCGTTTCTCCTTGCTTGCCGATTGATTTTTCATATAATCGTAGGCCGAAAGGAGGAAGCCACCCGTACCACAAGCAGGGTCGCATACGGTCTCGCCAATCTGCGGATTGACACAGTCGACCATAGCCGTGATGAGCGGACGCGGCGTGAAGTACTGTCCAGCGCCGCTCTTCTTGTCCTGGCCGTTGCGCTCCAATATGCTCTCATAGATGGCACCCTTCACGTCGCCATCCATAACGAGCCATTGCTCCTCATCTATCATCGTTATGACTTTCTTCAGATACACGGGCTTGTCTATCTTGTTCTGCGCCTTGGTGTAGATGGTACCGATAAGATTGCCTTGGGCGCTAAGAATCTTCAACGTTTCCTCGTACTGCGAGATAAGGTCCAGGCCATCCAGACTGGTAAGGTCGTGCCACTGGTAGCCGTCAGGAATAGCCGAGTTCTCACCAAACATTTCCACATTCTCTGCATCCATCTTCAGGAAAAGCAGATAGGTAAGTTGGGTGATATAGTCAGTAAAGCCGATTCCTACTCCGGCAAGAGTGGTGGCAAGAGTCCATACTTTCTTGGTGAGCGACTGCTCGGTAGATGTATTGTTTGTCATACTTAAATGGTTATGCTGTTTTACCTAAAACTACAAAATTAAACAAAGAGAGAAGAGCGTCATCAGCTTTCTGCTTGGAACCGAACGCTGCTATCATCTGTGCAGCCTGCGTGCGGTCGTCGTCGCGAATGTCATCGATGGTGCAAGCGCCATTGCTTGCCACATAGTCCACAATCTGGCTCATCAGTTCTTTCTGCCTATCCGTCATCTCTCGGTGCCACTGTCCGCACCAAAGATTGAAATACTGCCGGGCTGTAGTGCAAACACTTTCAAGCCGTTCTATCTGGTGGAAGGCAAAGCGCACCAACTGTATGATATTGGTAATTGCCTCGCTCTCTTCCTTCTTGGTGGCACGGCGCACACAATGAGGGCTAACGATGGCGTAAGAGTTCCACAACTGCCTCGTACTGAAGCGAGAGTTCTCCATCTTCAGTTTGTTCTCCAGGTCTTTCATCATGCTATAAGTGATAGGCTCGCCACTCTGGTTATAGATGATGCGCAATGCCTCAATCTCGTCTGCATGTTCATTGCAGTACTGCTCAAAAGCCTCTGTTGTCTCTTCGGCTTCTTCCAATGAGAAGCCTTTAGAGATAAGCGTATCTTCGCCAGGCATGAGCGTATTGACAAAGCCAGCCGCAAGAATAAGAATGTATCGGCGCACATCGGCATGATTGGCGACAGGTGCGACAAGACCTTTGCGCTCGTTGTTGGGGGCGTTGACATCATAGTAAGGCGGCAGCGTGTCGCCCTCCAATGCCTCGTATATACGCTGTGCAATAGCGTTCATAGAGTCGCTTGCCAACCGTTCGAACTCTGCACGCTGAGAGTCGTCGGACTTATTGTGCAATCGGGACAAAGTGGAAGCCAGACGTTTCAGATACTCATCAGACAGATTGCCATGAGCGATGCGCTCAAGCAATTGCTTCAGTGTCAACCTGACGATATCGGGACTATCGCTTGGTCTGGCAACAGACTTCGCGCGCTCGGAGACACCCACAGCATCGACAAGGAAAAAGTAATCCTTGCTGAAGGCATTGGGAGTCACTGCTCTAAGCTGTTCGTCACCAATGGTGCGCACGCCGCGTCCCTTCATCTGAATGTAAAGCGGTTCGGACTCCACGTCACGCATGAACATCACCACTTCGAGTGGTTTCACGTCGGTACCCGTAGCCACCAGCGTGCAAGTGACGGCGATACGGAAGTCGCGGTCGTTGCGGAACTGGCGGATGAGTTCATTGCTGTCGCCCGACGAATAGGTAATCTTCTGTACATATCGGTCCATATCGGCATCGGGACACTTCTCTCCAAATACCTCTTTGGCTATGTTCACGATATTGGTGGCATGCATCTCGTTGAGCGCAAAAATAAGCGTCTTGGGAAGATAGGCAAAGTTTGGCTCACGCTGTGGGTCATTGAACATTTCCGTATACACGGCATCGCGATATGTGGTAAGAATGAGTTTTATCTGAGAGGGATTGATTATAGAGCGGTTTAGCTCTGCCTTGGAATAATTCTTAGTCTCGCGCGTACTTATCTCCACCGTCTGGCCCGTATAACGAGTCTCCACACGCACTCGGTCGCCCCTCAAGATTGCGCCGCCATTCTCCGTCACCTCTGTCATGATGCGATACACGCGGTTGTCCACATTCACACCATCCACGATACTCTTCTCAAGCGTATAGTTTACGATGCGGTTGTTGTTGAAGAAAGCCATAGTTTCGGGAATAGGCGTTGCGGTAAGACCTATCAGTCGGGCGGTGTCAAAGTATTCAAGCACCTTGCGCCAGTTGCCGTAAATACTGCGGTGACACTCGTCGATGATAATCAAGTCGAAGAAATCATGGGGCAGCTTGGGAGTGGCAGGGAGCCTCACTTCGGCTGTCGCCTCGTCATTGTCATCCTCGTCATTGTCCACGATGTCCTCACCTTTCAGCAGTGAGAACAGACGCTGAATGGTTGAAATCAGCACATTGCAGTCGGATGGTATTTTTGCCGACTTCAAGCGCTCCACTCCATAGATATTGTTGAACGCCTCACCATTGTCTGTAAGGCGGAACGTACCAAACTCATTCTCGGCCTGCCGTCCGAGATTGTTGCGGTCGACGAGGAATAGCACTCGACGCATCGGGGTGTACGTCAGCATGCGATAGGCTGCAAGGCACGCCGTATAAGTCTTTCCCGCACCAGTTGCCAACACCATAAGGGCACGCTTTTGCCCACTACGGAAACTCTTTTCCAACTCGGTGACAGCCTCATACTGGCAGTCACGCAATCCCTTCTTGCTCAACGTAGGCAAACCGGCAAACGGGTCGTCGATGCCAAGCATACTTACGACCTCTTTGGGCGTATGGATACGGTTGATTGTATCCCATTCCGTGTTTGTCTTGCGAAAATCTTGGAATAAGACAACCTTACCATTAGACTTAAATAAAAGGGGCGTAGGTTTCTGCCAAGTCTGGTAGCAGCCAGGAACACTCTTGGCGTAAGTGGCCACCTGGTCGCTCACTATATCCGAATCGACATCGACATCCTCACGCTTGGCTTCCAGCACACCACAAACCTTGCCGTTGACAAACATAAGATAGTCGGCCTCGAGATTACCTTCGAGCAATCCTTCACGCACAGCCACAGCAGACATCGTAGGTTCAAACTCGTCACGGTTGACTACCTGCCAACCTGCTTCTGCGAACCAACGGTCTATCTTTATTCTCGCTTTTTCCTCTGGCGTCATAGGTTATTCCTCCTCTTTTTCTGATAATAGCATATTATCGGAAGTTATCAACGGCAGCATATCATGCCCTTTTCCACTACGAATCATGTCCCCTACCTTTCCCTTGCAAGAAATCGGCTTGGCACATTGGCTTCATACGCCATCATCGATGACCACTTCAATATTTAACAATCTTGCCACATCTACACTCAATGCTTTCGCAATGCGCAGAAGGTTTTTAAGGTCTGGCAGACTTGCATTTATCATCCACTTGGATGTCTTGCCAAGTTCTTACCCAACTGTTCGACAAGCCACTTATTGAATCTCTGCTTCTCGGCAAGAACTATCTTCAATCTAATGACCTGTTCTTTTGGCATACCTTTTAATATATGTATGGCAAAGATACACAAAGTATGTGAGAACGCTTTGTAAATCTGTTAAAAATTTACATTATCAGAAAGACAATTGTCGAATGGGTCAATTATCCTACACTCCATAAAGCCTCCAGAACTTTCGCCACAAACCGGCATACACGATAGAAGACACGCAACTTCAACAGACTTCTGCTGCATCATCAGTCTTATACCTGTCGTTATAGGCATATTCAAGAGGACGGGCTACTTACATGTGGCACTTATGTTATACATGGTGGCAAACTATGATTTAGATAATTAGCATATCGAAACCGAGAAATACAAGAATGATTTAGAGAAACAGGACAAGGAATTACAAACAGACATCATCTCTATTCATTTCGGCATAGTGAAAGCGGAAATGATGCGGGTGGTATATGATTCCGAGAAGATACCTGTCTCCACCCTATCGGTTATCGCCCTCACCGTGTATCGTTCCGGCGTTTTTGCGGGCTGCTATCTTGTCGCAATTGATTTGGGCTATCTGGTCAAAGGTGTAGCCGAGGTCGTGGGCGAGCATGGCACAATACCAGAGTACGTCGCCTATCTCTTTGGCAATCTCGAGGCGGCGCTCGTCGCTGAACTCTCCCTGATTGTCGCGTATCACTTTCTTTACCTTGTCGGCCACCTCGCCGGCTTCTCCGGTCAATCCCAATGTGGGGTAGACGATGGGATGTGGATAGATGGCGGTGGCGAGTGCCTTCTGCTGATATTCATCAAAATCCATAAGCAGTATTTGTTGTATAGTTCTATTATAATAGTAACGCGCGAACCTCGCAAATGTTGTATGGATAACGGGAAAAAGAATGGGAGCAGTTTCCAGAGCCTGCCACCTGGCTTGGCGCCCGACGACAAGGGAAAAGAAAGAGAGCAAAGGGCACGAGGGCGCAGCGGAGGCTACACGTAAGGGCATAAAAAAAACGCCTGAAAGCCCATGTCTCTCGACATCATACTCTTCGGCGGGACAAAAACTTGTTTTGTTTAAGGAAAAAGACTTTTTAATATCAACAACGAGCGGTTGTAAGTAACCACCTTAACACCCGACGCAATGTTATCACAACATCTGTGGGCATTGCCCGTCGCCTCCAGTCCTCCGACTGATTAAAAAGTTTACAGAATTTCAAATCTTTACATCATTTTCTCAACCAAATAGTTACACACTTCATATAAATGCTTCTTTTTTGTTTCACTATTACGACTGCAAAGTTACATACTTTTTACAAAATATGCATAGCATTTTCCGATTTTAATATATTAAAAATCTCTTATTGCGTGTCGATGGCCTTCATTTTGCCCGTTGGCAAGGGGCTGACGGAGGACTTTATGACCGCCCATCAGCCGATGACCGCAGGGGATGCTGGGCTACTTCAGCGTCTCGCTCTCTATCTTCTCGATGCTTCCGCTGATAGGATTGAGCAGGATGTGGCTGGTATTCTTCTTGCCGAAGAGCTCGGCGCTGAGATACTCGGTACGTCCAAACTGTCCGGCGTAGCACTCATAGGTCTTCACGATACGGCTGTCGTGGGTGAGCGTGACTTGGATTTTGTCGGGGATGTTGACGCAGAGCCCGAAATTGTCCTTGGACTCCTTCTCGGCAGGTCCGCCTTCGGGCACATTGCCCTCTGGAGCCACCATTATATAATAAGGTGTACCCGCCAGGTCGTCGGCATCGGTGATACCCAGATGCTGGGAGAAGCGGAAGAGCACGCTGCGCTCCTCGTCGGGCTGGGGAACAAAGGTGATGATGGTCTCGACGGTGTCGCTCACCATGGTTCCCTCAAAGGTCTGCAACAGCGCACGCTCCTGGGCATCGAGGTTCTCCATCATGATGCGCAGCTGGGTGCCGTCTTTGGGCATAAAGTCTGCCTGACCGCGTGCGAGCTGGTTGCGGCTCTCGCGGATGTCATAGATGTCCTTGGCGGTGAGCTCAGCCATCTTGGCGGTGCTTCCAGCCGAGAGGATATCCTCGTTCATATAGTCGTTGGGATTGGGCTGCGGCTGCTTGGGAGCCGGCACAAACCGCTCGGGCAGCGCCACCTGGCGTCCCTTGGCATTGATGGCGAGCAGCAGTCCGCTCTCGTCGCGGTCTACCTCGCTGATGCTGACTTTCTTATCCAGATTGAGGGTAAACTGCTTGGTAGAATCGGGCACTCCGATGGTGTTCATGCGGATGTCTACCACCCTATAGGTCTCGGCGGGATGGAGCGCCACGTCCTTCTTCTTCATGTAGCGGAAGGCGTACATGGCAAACTGTCCGGGGGTGTAGGTGGTCTTCTCTACCTTGACGGCAAATCTCAGCGCCGTCTTGGGCAGGAAGTAAGTGGTTCCGGCCACAGTCTGTTGGGCCAGGGAAACGCCCATGCCGGCAAGCAGCATCAGCGCCGAAAGAATATACTTTTTCATTGCGTGTGTTATAATTTGCTTTTGTATTGTCTATGATGTTATCAGTCTTCGATGTAGCGGAACGCTGCGGGCAGGGAGTCCACAATGTCGCTCGCCACGAGGCTCTCCATTCCCTTGGTGCGCACTGCCAGGTCTCCGGCAAGTCCGTGGAGATACATACCCAGCATGCAGGCCTGCTGATGCTGGTAGCCCCGCGCCAGAAGTCCGGTGATGACGCCCGTGAGCACGTCGCCGCATCCGGCAGTAGCCATTCCAGCGTTGCCCGTGGTGTTGAATATCACTTGTCCCGAGGGCAGGCACAGAGCGGTGTAGTGTCCCTTGAGCAGTATGTATGCCTGGAGGCGCGCTGCCATTTCCGATGCGCGGTTGAGCAGTTCACAGCTGTCGTGCGACACCGCCCCCAACAGGCGCTCCATCTCCTTGGGATGGGGCGTGAGGATGCAGTCCTTGGGCAACTGCTGCAACCAGGCGCGGTGGGCAGCCAGTATGTTGATGGCATCGGCGTCGATGACCACAGGGCAGTTGGCTCGGCGCAGTTGGGATATGAGCGAGAGGGCCGTAGTCTCGTCGGTACCCAGTCCGGGACCTACACCCATGGCCGAATAGGCTATGGTGTCTAACGCCTCGGTAAACCAGAGTTCGCTGGCATCCATCTGCAGCACCGCCTCGGGCACCGCCATCTGCATGACGGTATAATTGGCCTTGGGCGTATGCACCGACAGCTTGCCCACTCCCGAGCGCAGACAGGCTCGGGCTGACAGTATCGCCGCTCCCGACATGCCGTAGCTGCCGGCTATCAGCAGCGCATGGCCCATCTCTCCCTTGTGGGCAAAGGGCCAACGACGGCGCAGAAACGAGCGCAACTCTCCCTCCTCGACGAGCGAGAAGCGGCTGTCCTTACTCTCAGCAAAAGACTTGGAGAGACGGATGTCGAGCACCTTGACCTCGCCCAGATAGGGCTGGTTCTCGGCAAAGAGCATCGAGAGCTTGAGCTGCTGGAAAGTGAGGGTAAGGGTGGCGCGCACGATGTTGGCTCTGCCATTGCTCGAATTGTCTTCGGGCATCAGGCCCGAAGGCAGGTCGATGCTCACCACGGGCGCTTCACTCTGGTTGATATACTTGACGAGCGAGGAGAAACCTCCGGCGAGAGGCTTGTCGAGCCCAGCCCCGAAGAGTCCGTCGACAACCAGCGTATCGGCATCGAGCACGGGCGGGTCGAAGTTTACCTTGACCTCGACAAAATCTTCCACCTTGACGCTTTCGACCAGCCGTTTCTTGTTGGCGGCACAGTCGGGCGAGAGGTTGTTGTGGATGTTGAAGAGATAGACCGTCACGGCAAAACTGCGCTCGGCCAGCAAGCGCGCCACAGCCAGGGCATCACCGCCATTATTTCCGGGTCCGGCAAAGACGATTACCCTCATGGGCACCCAGCGTCGGGCTATCTCATCGGCCACTGCCGACGCCGCGCGTTCCATCAGGTCGATGCTCTTCACGGGCTCGTGTTCGATGGTATATCTGTCCCACTCCTTTATCTGTCTGCTCGTAAATATTTTCATACCTTGCAAAAATACGAAAAAATGACTAACTATCGTAGCTGTTTTCCTATATTTTTTGTAATTTTGCCGAGAAATTATTAAATTCATACTCATGAGTATCGTACAGATTAAGGACAAAAGGTTCAAAACGTTTATTAGCGAGGACGAAATCCAGCAACGCGTCAAGGCCGTCGCCGACAGGATCAACCATGACATGGAGGGCAAGAAGCCCCTGCTCCTGGCCGTGCTCAACGGCTCGTTTGTCTTTGCCGCCGACTTGATGCGCCACATCACTATCCCATGCGAGATATCGTTTGTCAAGCTGGCATCGTATGAAGGCACCGTCTCTACAGGCAAGGTGGTCGAAGTGATGGGACTCAACGAAGACATAACCGGACGCGACGTCATCATCGTCGAAGACATCGTAGACACTGGCAAGACCATGGAGCGCATGCTCGACACCCTGGGCACCCGCAACCCCAACTCGCTGCACATCTGTACGCTGCTGCTCAAACCCGAGAAACTGAAGATACCCCTCAACATAGAGTATGCAGCCATGGAAATCCCCAACGATTTCATCGTGGGCTATGGACTTGACTACGACCAGGAGGGTCGTAACCTCAGAGACATTTATACATTAGTAGAAGGATGAAGAATATAGTTATTTTCGGTGCCCCCGGTTCGGGCAAAGGCACCCAAAGCGACAAGATGATTGCTCAGTACGGTTTTGAGCACATCTCTACCGGCGACGTGCTGCGCAATGAAATCAAGAACGGAACCGAGCTGGGCAAGACCGCCAAGAGTTATATCGACCAGGGACAGCTTATCCCCGACGAGCTGATGATAGACATCCTTGCCAGCGTATACGACAGCTTCGGCAAAGAGCACAAGGGAGTCATCTTCGACGGATTCCCCCGCACCATCCCCCAGGCAGAAGCCCTCAAGAAGATGCTGGCTGAGCGCGGACACAAGGTGGCTGCCATGATTGAGCTCGACGTTCCCGAAGACGAGCTGATGAAGCGTCTCCTACTCCGCGGACAGCAGAGCGGACGCAGCGATGACAACGAAGAGACTATCAAGAAGCGCCTCAACGTTTATCACAACCAGACATCTCCCCTCATTGAATGGTACGCCAAAGAAGGCATACACCATCACATCAACGGTCTGGGTGAGCTCGACCGCATCTTTGGCGACATCACTGCCGTCATCGACAATTTGTAATATCATAAAAGGCTGAAGCAGCGTGCCGACAGGCGTACCTATGCAGATAGATACGACAAGCACGACACGGCGCTTCAACCTTTTTTCGTTTTATTAGACTCCACTTTTCACCAACTCCTTATCATCTATTATAATTATGGCAGAATCCAATTTCGTTGACTATGTAAAAATCTGTTGTCGCTCGGGCAAGGGCGGACGCGGCAGTATGCACCTGCGCCACGTGAAGTACAACCCTAATGGTGGTCCCGACGGTGGCGATGGAGGACGCGGAGGAAGCATCTACCTCCGTGGCAATCACAACTATTGGACGCTGCTCCACCTCAAGTTCCAGCGTCACGTATTTGCCGAACATGGAGGCAATGGTGGCCGCGACAAGTGTCACGGCACCGATGGTAAGGACATCTATATCGACGTGCCCTGCGGCACTGTGGTCTACAACGCCGAGACGGGCAAATACGTGTGCGACGTCAACTACGACGGACAGACTGTATTGCTGCTCAAGGGCGGACGCGGCGGATTGGGCAACTTCCAGTTCCGCACAGCCACCAACCAGGCTCCTCGCTACGCACAGCCGGGCGAACCGATGGAGGAGATGACCATCATCCTCGAGCTCAAGCTGCTTGCCGATGTCGGACTGGTAGGTCTGCCCAACGCAGGAAAGTCCACCCTGCTCTCGTCGCTTTCGAGCGCACGGCCCAAGATAGCCAACTATCCCTTTACCACCCTCGAACCCTCGTTGGGCATCGTAGACTATCATGACCACCAGTCGTTTGTCATGGCCGACATCCCCGGCATCATCGAGGGAGCCAGCGAGGGCAAGGGACTGGGACTGCGCTTCCTCCGCCACATCGAGCGCAACTCGCTGCTGCTCTTCATGGTGCCCGGCGACACCGACGATATCAAGCGCGAATATGAAGTGCTGCTCAAGGAACTGCAGCAGTTCAACCCCGAGATGCTCGACAAGCACCGCGTGCTGGCGGTCACCAAGTGCGACCTGCTCGACGACGAGCTCATCGACATGCTGCGCGAGACTCTGCCCGACGATCTCCCCGTGGTGTTCATCTCTGCCGTCACCGGCAAGGGACTGCCCGAGCTCAAGGATATCCTGTGGCGCGAGCTCAACAGCGAGAGCAACAAGCTGGCAGACATCACCGCCGAAGACACGCTGGTGCACCGCGACAAGGATATGAGCCGCTTTGCCGAAGAGCTCCACGACGAGGGCGAGGATATCGAGTTTGTCGATGAAGACGACATCGAAGATATCGAAGACCTGGAAGATTTTGAATACGACGAGGAGGACTATGATGACCAGCAAGACTGAACCCCGTCTGCTCTGCTATGACCTCGGCGAGGGGGTCACTGCCTTCTCCACCACCCGACATGGCGGCGTGAGTGAGGCTAACTACGCCTCGTTCAACATCAACCCCTACTGCGGAGACAGCGCCGACCACGTGGCACGCAACCGCCAGCTGCTGGCCGACAGGCTCGGACTGCCCGCCTCCCACATCGTCCTCCCCCACCAGGTCCACGGCATCGAGCACCGCGCCGTGGCGCCCGAACTGCTCGACATGAGCGACACCGTGCGCGACAAGATACTCGACGGAGTAGACATGGTGACGACCTCGATGACCGGCGTGTGCATCGGAGTCTCCACCGCCGACTGCATCCCTGTATTGCTCTACGACCCCGTGGCCCGCGCCACCGCCGCCATCCATGCCGGATGGCGCGGCACCCTGCAGCGCATCTGCCAGCGTGCCGTCATGGCCATGCAGCTCCACTACGGCACCACCCCCGACAGGCTGCTCGCCGTGGTAGGACCAGGCATCTCGCTCGCCAACTTTGAAGTGGGACAGGAGGTCTACGACCAGTTCTTGCAGGCTGGCTTCGACCTTACCGAGACCGCCGAGTGGCACACCAAGTGGCACCTTGACCTGCCCGGCATCAATATCCGGGAGCTCATCGGCTGCGGCGTGGCGCCCGAGCATATCCACCATGCCGGCATCTGTACCTTCGACCATGCCGACGACTACTTCTCGGCGCGCCGTCTCGGCATCGACTCCGGACGCATCTACACCGGCATCCTGATGCGATGACATCCCACACCCCGACCATTAACCCTTACTCCTAAAAGTCTACCTTTATACATATGAACATCAAGCATACACTGACATGGGCCCTGCTGGCGACATTGCTGTCGGCATCCACCCCAGCCAACATCAAGTTCACCCCAGCCGAAACCCAGCAGATAAGCATCAGCACCCCCGGACTCTTTGACAAGAGCAAAGCCTTCAGCATCGACTTCACCAGCATGGGCGACCGAGCCTACAGCTTCCCGCTGCCCGTGGGCAAGGCTACGCTCTCTGACAAGGAAGACCGACTGGAAATCACCTCCAAGAAGGGCGATGCCGTCAAGGCCATGTTTGACGGCTGCGTGCGACTCGCGCGAAAGATGGACCGCCACGGCAATGTCATCGTGATACGCCACGACAATGGTCTGGAGACTGTCTATGAAAACAATGCGCAGAACCTGGTGCAGAGCGGACAGACGGTAAAGGCCGGACAGACCATCGCCATCATCGGCAACGACGGCGAGCAGGGTCTCTGCCGCTTCTTCATCATGGTCAACGGCTCACGCGTCAACCCCGCCACCATCGTCAATGCCCGCAACCACCGACTCTACCGTCAGGTGCTGGCGTTCGAGAAGCGCGGCGCCAATATCCGTATAACCCACATCGAAGGAGAGAGCAACGAGAAGCGCGGACTGACCCTCGACCCCGACGAGGAAACCAACCCGTTTGAAAACAGCAGCAGCTTCGAGCTCGACCTTACCCAGATAGAGGAGGAGCACTGGGCCTACCCGCTCCCGGGTGCCAAGGTCATCAGCCCCTATGGCGGCAGACGGCGCCACAGTGGTGTAGACCTCAAGACCAAGCCCAAAGACAACATCGTGGCTGCTTTCGACGGCGTAGTCACCCGCTCCGCCCCCTTCTCGGGCTACGGCAACTGCATCATCATCCGCCACGCCTTCGGTTTTGAGACGCTCTACTCCCACCAGTACAAGAATCTGGTAAAGACAGGCGACAAGGTCAAGGCCGGAGACGTCATCGGACTCACGGGGCGCACGGGCCGGGCCACCACCGAGCACCTGCACTTCGAGGTCAAGTACCGTGGCGTGCGCATCAATCCTTCCACCATCTTCGACCATACCAAGCGCAGTCTGAAAGCCACCACCCTCGTGCTGGGAAAGAACGGCAGCGTGAAGACCAAGAAATAACAGCCCGCTACCCCACGCCTCCGCCCCGTCCGCCATCACACCGCCGACGGCAGCGACGGCACTTGGCTGAGCATCCATAGTCTCCAGACCACAGCAGCAATAAAGGCAAGCACCCATGACAGAGGTGCTTGCCTTTATTGTTATTGCTGCGATTTCTGGGGGCGAGTCTGGCCCTTGGCATACCTCTCGTTGCAGAGGCAGCCTCTATCGCCATGACCGTGGCGTCAGTCTTCAGTGGTCCATTTCACCATCTTGGCCAGTTGCAGGAAATAGTCGTTTGACCAGATGTCAAGTTCCTTGGGATTGCGGACAAAGGGCAGCACGTCTGCCTTGACCTGCTTGATGTCTGCCGATGCCAGTCGCTCGCTCAGCTTGTCCAGAAACGACTCCTTGGTGATATCCTCCTGATTGAACTGTAAGGCCCGTTCATGCAGGTGGGCAAAGTCAAGAGGAATATTGTGGCGAACGTACCATTCGAAGTCATACCAGTCACGGCCTTTCACCCTATTCTTCCACACCCGATACAGCAATGCGTGTATCTTGCCTGCAAACAGGTCTGGCAGAGTGATGCATCGTGTCATGAATGACTGTGGCTGGAGAAGCAGTTTCTGTTCGGTATCAAACTTCAATGGTGGTTGCGTGTCTACTTCTATCTTTATCTTTACCGTTTTCTCCGTCTGGAAGGTGATATCATAGACATCAGTGTTATCCTTCAAGAAGGCAGACTCCTCTTTGCCAAAGTTCTTCTTGTCTTTCTTCTTGATCTCAACCTCGCGACCGACGAGGGCAAACTGATTGACTATCGGCTGGAAGTATCGGGTAAAGTCGAAGTGGTCATTGGGAGAGACGAGCGAGAAGTCCATATCTTCAGAGAAGCGCTGCAAACCATGGAAGATACGCAGACAGGTGCCGCCATAAAAGGCTGCCTCGTCAAAGAAGCCCCCATTATACAGCCCTGCAAGGATTACCTGCTGATTGACCTCGAAGATGGCATTGCGCCTCTGCTGTTCGGTCGTAAGTTCATAGACCGACAACATCTGATTGTATATTTCGTTTGTGCTCATTTCTTCATATATTTTATCAGAGTTTCTATCGATTTTCCCTTTTTCCCGACTTGTGCATACCGCTCAAAGATACCTACATCCATACGCAGGAACTCATCTATGTCCATGCGGATGTCACCTTCCAGATAAGCCTCAACATCCTTCAGATAGCGGAGGTTGACATTAGGAGAATTGGCTATCAGGTCGCACAGCGCCTTTTCGGGTGTAGCCATCAGAAACGAGTAGCTATGCTGGTTGATGCTTGTCACGCCTACAGAGAAGGCCTCGCGCGAAATCCTCTGATACTCGAAGCGCCCCACGGGGGTATCAAAGTGGCGGGAGTGCTTTATCGTCATCGACTGGGTGGTATAGACTGCCTCGGGTATCAGTCCGTAATAGCGCAAGGCTGTCTGTCTGGACACATACGAAGGAGCATAGAGATGATTGGCTATCAACTCTGTTGACAGGCTCACCCGCGACACCCTGGGGGCTATCACATATAGCCCTCTCTTAAGACGTATCACCTTGCCTGCCGTCTCAAGTTGAAGCACCTTTTGATTACCTGCCGACATTTCCGGGAATAGCGATGCCACCGTGGCGGTGCTTACTGGAATGTTGCCAATATGCTCTAAGTCCATAATCATGCCACAAATATAGTCAAAACTGGTACAGTAAACAAACTTTTTATTGTTTTTCTATACCAATTTTGGCTGTTTTTACAATTTCGAGGCCATCCATGGGCACCATGAGGCTTGGTTTGTGCATGCCATGACCTTATTGGTTGCTTCCAAATTGACTATAGAATGTTCTTTAATCAGAAACAGTGGCGACAACATCGCTTTTGGTATAACAACAATTGTTTCTAACACTTGCCGAACGTTTTTTCGCATCGTTTAGGCATCCTTTTCATATAAAAGCAGTATATTTGCGGTGTAAAATATGATACTGGTATCAAAAAATGTACCCTAATATGATATTCGAACGTAAGAAATACTTGAATGAGCTTATCGCAGGACGCGGAAACGGACTTGTGAAAATTATTACGGGTGTCAGACGATGCGGAAAGTCCTTTCTGCTGTTCAATATCTGGCACAACTGGCTGTTGAAACATGGAGTGACTGGCAGCCACATCATCGAGATACAACTTGATGACTTCCGAAACCGACGACTGAGAAAACCTGATGCTCTACTTGACTATATAGACTCCAAGGTAGTTGATGATGGCAATCCTTTTTATATTGTTTTGGATGAGGTACAACTGGTGGAAGATTTCATAGAGGTTATCCTTAGTTTAACCCACATAAGGAATGTGGATGTGTATGTATCGGGGTCAAACTCCAGATTCCTGTCGAGCGATATCGTAACGGAATTTCGTGGCAGAGGTGACGAAATACGCATCTGGCCTCTCACCTTCGATGAGTATTTCAAGGGTATTGGCGGCGACATACGCAAGGCATGGTTGGATTACTATACTTTTGGAGGACTCCCGCAGGTGGCTTTGCTGGAAACAGAAGAGAAAAAAACCGATTATTTGCATAATCTGTATGAAACTACCTATCTCCGTGATGTGATAGAGCGCAACCATTTGCGCAACCCTGAAGGAATGAAAGAACTTGTGCGAGTATTAGCTTCAGGAATAGGTTCGTCTACCAATCCAACGAGAATAGCCAACACATTTCAGTCTGCACAAGGCGTGTCCATAAAGCGAGATACGATAAAGCTATATATTGAATATCTGGAAGACTCATTCTTGATAGAGGAGGCCTTGCGCTACGACGTGAAAGGCAGAAAGTATATTGGTACCGAATCCAAGTATTACTTTGCCGATATTGGCATCCGCGCAGCTATTCTCGACTATCGTCAGCAAGAGGAAACACACATTATGGAAAACATTATCTACAATGAGCTCCGCAGTCGTGGATACAATGTGGATGTTGGGTTGGTTGAACTTGGGGGCAAGGACAAGAACGGAAAGTTTGTCAGAAGAATGCTGGAGGTTGACTTCGTGGTAAACCGCCCTCCATATAGAGTGTATATCCAGTCGGCTTACCACATGCCCACGACTGAGAAAGAGGCCCAAGAGAGCCGTCCGTTACTGTCAATCAACGACCACTTTCGAAAAATAGTCATTGTTGGTGACGACATCCATCGTAAGGAAGACGAATTTGGTATTCTGACCATTAGCTTATTGGATTTCCTGACAGATAAAGAGCTATTAAACCAATAGCCTCAGCCCATATATCCAGCCACTGAGGCTAAATAGTGCATACCATGACCCACTCCATATTGATTGCGAGGTTGGATTTAGTCATTGCGTGACGGTATTTATTCTTTGCGTGCCACGATTTGGCCATATCAGGTCGCGAAGTCAGGTTATTTGCGGTCGGCAGAAGTTTCGGGAGAATTGGGGGCGGGCGGTTGGGCCTAATAAAATATCCGCAATGCCTGTCTATGGGCATTGCGGATAATGCTATGCTACCTGAGCCTCTGGCTGCGGTGGCTATCGTCGTGGGGCTTGCGCCCGGTTATCTACTTGCTGTGCTTCTGCCAGTACTTGGCGCCTTTGGCCTTGAGTTTTTCGGTGAAGGCGGCAGACTCGGCATCTACCTGTGCCTCCTCTTCGGGTGTGGCAAAAGCGTGGCGGTAGCCTTTCACATCGTTCCAGTGGCCGCGGGTGAAGTCGGGCACCTCTACCGGCTTGTTGCCGTTGTCCATCGACAGCGAACCGAGCTCTGCCAGACAGCACCATTCGCCCAGGTCATAGACATCCATGTCGAAAGGCAGCCCGTGCTGCAGACAGTAGACCAGACGGCTGTCCATGATGTAGTCCATACCTCCGTGGCCGCCTACCTTCTTGGCCTGAGCCAGATAGCGGGTCACGATGGGGCTCTCATATTTCTTGGTGAGTGCACGGCGATCGGCGGCGGGCATATAGGAGTGGCCCGAGAGATTGTCGGCCGACGGGCGCACGCCACTGTTCTTCATCTCATCGCCCGAGAGCGCGTAGCCCTCAGTAGGATATTTGTTGGCAAAGCCCTTGGTACCTGTGAGCTGGTACATGCGGTTGTAGGGCTGGGGCGTCATGGTGTTGTGGTGTATCTCGATGACCTTGCCATTCTCGGTGCTGATGAGGGTGGTGGTGTGGTCGCCGTTGGCAAACTTCTCGCAGGGCTTGCCCGAGAGCTTCTCTGCCCATGCCTTACCGTTCACCGACTTGGTATCCATAGCCACGAGAGTCTTCATGCGGTCGCCGCGGTGTATATCCAGCACCTGGGCGATGGGGCCCAGACCGTGGGTGGCATATACATCGCCCCGGAATTTCTGGTTGAAGTCCAAGCGCCAGCCCAGACGGTCATTGGCGTCCTTCTTCCAGTACATATCCCAGAACTGGGAGAGGTCATGGCGATAGGCACCCTGCACATAGAGCACCTCGCCGAACACTCCGTGCTGCGCCATATTGAGGCTGTTGAGCTCGAAAAAGTCATAACAGCAGTTCTCAAGCATCATACAGTGCAGGCGGGTCTTCTCGCTGAGGTCGATGAGCGACCATATCTCGCGCAGGTTCATGGCCGACGGCACCTCGATGGCCACGTGCTTGCCATGCTCCATGGCATACTTGGCCACAACAAAGTGGTGGAGCCAGTCGGTGGCGATATACACCAGGTCGATGTCCTTGCGCTCGCACAACTTCTTGTATCCGTCCTCACCGTAATATATATCTGCCGGGGGCATGGATGCGGCGCGCAGAATGGTGTTGCAGGTGTCGGCGCGCTCGCGCTCATGGTCGCAGAGGGCCATCACCTGGGTGCCGTTGATATGGGTAAAGCGGCGCACGGCGTCGGGACCGCGCATGCCCAGTCCTACAAATCCCACGCGCACCACCTTGAGCTTGGGTGCGGTGAGTCCCAGTGCGGGCTGCTGGCCGGCAGGACGTTCGGGAACCTGGGTGACGATAGTGCCATCCACTGTCTTGTAGGGCCAGTCAAAGGCCACCTGGGCGCTGGCGGTGAGCGCAGTCATAAACAGTCCCACCAGTATCAGCAAAGTGATGATTTTCTTGTTCATTATGTCTTTAACCTTAATTCCGCAACACTATAATTTAACTTTATTTATAAGTTCCTGAGCAACA
>ERZ780208.1202-NODE-1202-length-21760-cov-3.460954_pt1 | contig 21760 bp, 18 predicted proteins | sample MGYA00511167_ERZ780208 | MGnify/ENA primary metagenome ERZ780208 (study PRJEB29588, sample SAMEA2159202) | human gut metagenome | biome: human gut; feature: human-associated habitat; material: faeces | place: Denmark | collected 2008/2010 ...
GGGGAAGACGATGCAGTGGAAGACGATGTTGTCCTTGCCGATGAAGTGGATGAGGCGTGTCTCGGGGTCTTTCCACCACTTCTCCCACGAGTCGGGCAGCAGTTCCTTGGTGTTGCTGATGTAGCCGATGGGGGCGTCGAACCATACGTAGAGCACTTTTCCCTCGGCACCTTCTACGGGCACGGGGATACCCCAGTCGAGGTCGCGGCTCACGGCACGCGGCTGCAATCCCATGTCGAGCCACGACTTGCACTGGCCATAGACGTTGGGACGCCATTCCTTGTGGTCTTCCAGAATCCACTTGCGCAGCCATCCTTCGTGCTTGTCCAGCGGGAGGTACCAGTGCTTGGTCTCCTTCATGACGGGCTGGCTGCCGCTGATGGCGCTCTTGGGGTTGATGAGCTCGGTGGGGCTCAGCGTGGAGCCGCACTTCTCGCACTGGTCGCCATAGGCACCCTGGGCGTGGCAGCGGGGGCATTCGCCGGTGATGTAGCGGTCGGCCAGGAAGGTTTTGGCTTCTTCGTCGTAGTATTGCATGGAGGTCTTTTCGATGAATTCTCCCTTGTCGTAGAGTTTGCGGAAAAAGTCGGAAGCCGTCTTGTGATGTATTTCGGAAGTGGTACGGCCGTAAACGTCGAACGAGATGCCGAACTCTTTGAACGAGTCGCGTATCAGTGTGTGATAGCGATCGACGATGTCCTGCGGCGTGCAGCCTTCCTTCTTGGCGCGGATGGTGATGGGCACTCCGTGTTCGTCGCTTCCGCCGATGAAGATGACGTCTTCTTTTTTCAGTCTCAGGTAGCGGACGTAGATGTCGGCCGGTACATAGACGCCAGCCAGGTGTCCGATATGAACAGGTCCGTTGGCATAGGGCAGAGCCGATGTCACGGTGGTGCGTTTGAATTTCTTTTCCATATCTGTATGTATCTCTTTTGTTATGAACGCTTTTGGAAATAAATTATGTGCAAAGATAGCGGTTTTCTACCAATTTGGCGTATTCTTCCAGAATCTTTCCAGATTTGGGCTTCATCTTTGCACCGAACAAATGAGTATGATTAACTAATAAGAAAGGAAAAGATTATGAAACTGAAGATGTTTTTTGTGTTGCTGGCGGCCGGCCTGTTGAGCCTGAACCTGCAAAGTTGTGATGACGATGACAAAGGTATTGCCGTATCGGCAGAATTGCAGAATGCCTTCTCGGACAAGTATCCTGACACGCGTGTGATGAAGTGGGAGACGGAAGGTGGTCACTACGTAGCCGAATTCTATAATGACCGATACGAGGCCGATGCCTGGTTTACTCCCGACGGTGTTTGGCAGATGACCGAGACCGACCTGCCCTACAACGCGCTGCCTGCAGCCGTGAGAAATGCTTTCCAAAGCAGCCAATACGCCCAGTGGAGGGTAGATGACGTGGACATGGTAGAGCGCAGAGCGATGGAGACGGTTTACGTGATCGAAGTAGAATCGGGCAATCAGGAAATAGACCTGCACTACAACGTTGACGGTATCCTTGTGAAAGAAGTATCGGATATGGGTGGAGGCGCAGGCAACTATCTGCCTTCCGAACTGACTGACGCCATGCGTGCCTTTATCGAAGAGCACTATCCCGGTGCCAGCATCATAGAGACGGACCTCGAACCCAACTGGATGGAAGTCGATATCATCCACGACCGCACAGCGAAGGAAGTACGCTTCACCACTACAGGCGAGTGGATTTCCACTTCGTGGGATGTTCGCTTGACCGATGTTCCGCAGGTTGTTAAAGATGCTGCCCAGGCCGCTTATCCCGGATTCAGAATGGACGATGCCGACTACGTGCAGACACCTGCCGGCGATTACTACCTGATCGAACTGGAGAAAGGCGAACAGGATGTGTATGTAAAGGTACAGGCAGACGGGACGGTGCTGAAATAACAGCAGCATTCCTTTGTCGAATTTTTCAGATACGGAGGGGCACAGAGTACGAAGAAGGGGTAACGCCCGGCGTACTTCTGTGTCCCTCTGCTTTTTGCCATTTCTCCATCGGCTGCATCATTCATGGCTTCCTTGTGTCCCTCATAGACTCTCTTCCCCTCTTCTTCCCACCTTTCTATCATCTTTCTCCTTACTTTCGTTTCATCCCGCGTGCCGGGATGTATATCTCAGCGCGCGGGATGCATATCTCAGCACGCGGGATGTACATCTCGCGCCGCGAGACGTAAGCTTTCTAAAGGATAGGAGCATTCTTTCCACTACATGGGCGGATGCTTCTGCCATACTTGGTTATTCCTTTCCCATACGTTTGATGCGCTTTCTGCGGATTTTCCATCCCTGCTTCTATTGTTCCTTTGCATAAAAAGAGTATATTTGTACAACATAAACGTATTAATCGAGCAACTATGATTACAACCCAATTACTGCATCCCGCCAGCATCGTCGTGGTGGGCGCTTCGAACAACGTACACAAGCCGGGAGGAGCTATCCTGAGAAACCTGATCAGCGGCGGTTACGCCGGCGAACTGCGTGCCGTCAATCCGAAAGAGACCGAAGTACAGGGTGTCAAGGCCTATGCCGACGTAAAGGACATTCCCGATACCGACCTTGCCATACTGGCTATTCCTGCCGCGATGTGTCCCGACGCAGTCGATGTGCTGGCTGCCGAAAAGCAGGTCAGAGCATTCATCATTCTGTCGGCGGGCTTCGGTGAGGAGACGCACGAAGGAGCCTTGCTCGAAGACCGCATCCTTGACACGGTGAACCGGTACGGAGCCTCCCTCATCGGCCCCAATTGCATCGGCTACATGAACGCGTGGCATCACAGTGTCTTCAGCCAGCCCATCCCGCAGCTGCATCCGCAGGGGGTGGACCTCATCTCCAGTTCGGGCGCCACGGCCGTCTTCATTCTGGAAAGCGCCGTGACCAAGGGCTTGCAGTTCAACTCCGTATGGTCGGTGGGCAATGCCAAGCAGATTGGGGTGGAAGACGTGCTGCAATACATGGACGAGCACTTCGACCCCGACCGTGACTCGCACATCAAGTTGCTCTACATCGAAAGCATCGGTGACCCCGACCGTCTGCTTTTCCACGCCTCTTCGCTCATCAAGAAGGGTTGCAAGATAGCTGCCATCAAGGCCGGGAGCAGCGAGAGCGGAAGTCGTGCGGCCAGTTCGCATACGGGGGCCATTGCCAGCAGCGATTCGGCTGTCGAAGCCCTTTTCCGCAAGGCAGGCATCGTGCGCTGCTATTCGCGCGAGGAGCTGACCACCGTAGGCTGTATCTTTACCCTGCCCGAACTCCGTGGAAAGAACTTTGCCATCATCACCCATGCCGGAGGGCCGGGCGTGATGCTGACCGATGCCCTGAGCAAAGGCGGGCTGAACGTGCCGAAGCTCGAAGGCCCCCTTGCCGATGAACTGAAGGCGCAACTCTATCCCGGTGCGGCGGTGGGCAACCCCATCGACATCCTGGCTACCGGTACGCCCCAGCACCTGAAGCTGTGTTTGGACTATTGCGAAAACAAGTTCGACAACATCGATGCCGTGATGGCCATCTTCGGTACGCCGGGTCTGGTGACGATGTTCGAGATGTACGAGGTGCTGCACGAGGCCATGCTGACCTGCCGTAAACCGATTTTTCCCATTCTGCCCTCCATCAATACGGCCGGAGCCGAAGTGGCCGACTTCCTGAAGAAAGGCCATGTGAACTTTGCCGACGAGGTGACGCTGGGCACTGCCCTGAGCCGCATCATGAATGCTCCGCGTCCCGCCAACAACGAAATCGAATTGTTTGGCGTCGATGTACCCCGCATCCGCCGCATCATCGACTCCATCGACACCGACGGCTACATCGCCCCCAATCTGGTACAGGCGCTGCTTCATTCGGCAGGCATACCGCTGGTCGATGAGTTCGTCTCGCCCAAGAAAGAAGAAGTGCTGGCATTTGCCCGCCGTACGGGATTTCCCGTAGTGGCCAAGGTGGTAGGCCCCGTCCACAAGTCCGACGTAGGCGGCGTGGTGCTCAACATCAAGACCGAGCAGCACCTGGCGCTGGAGTTCGACCGCATGATGCAGCTGCCCGAAGTGACCGCCGTCATGGTGCAACCCATGCTGAAGGGTACGGAGCTGTTCATCGGCGCCAAGTACGAGGAGAAGTTCGGTCACGTCGTGCTGTGCGGTTTGGGCGGCATCTTTGTCGAAGTGCTGAAAGACGTATCGTCGGGTCTCGCCCCGCTGTCCTACGAAGAAGCCTACTCCATGATCCACTCCCTCCGTGCCTATAAGATAATCAAAGGCACACGCGGCCAGAAGGGCGTCAACGAAGACAAATTTGCCGAAATCATCGTCCGCCTCTCCACCCTCCTCCGCTTTGCCACGGAGATCAAGGAGATGGACATCAACCCCTTGCTGGCCACCGAAAAGAATGTGATTGCGGTGGATGCACGCATCCGTATCGAGAAGTAGTCGTCGCAGGCGGTTATTTTTCTCCGGGTTGGCGATTCTCTGCTTTGTCCATTCGCGTTAAGATTTGGTGGATAATGACGGAATTGAGGGAAAAAAACGGTGGATAATGGCATTTGCTAGATTTTAAATTTGGTGGAACTTGAATTTTAGATTATTTTTGTTCAAAATGAAAGTTCAATGGAAGACAATATAGTATATTTCAAACGAAAGATGTATGATACAATGCTCAAATGGAAGTCTGAGCGAAACGGCGATACTGCCCTGTTGATACAAGGGGTCAGGCGAGTCGGCAAATCAACCATAGCAGAAGAGTTCGCCCGACATGAGTATAAATCATACATCTTGATAGATTTTTCGAAAGCTCCAAAGGAAGTCTGTGACTTGTTTAATGACATCTCGGATTTGAATTACCTGTTTATTAGGCTACAATTCATATATCAGGTGCAATTGTATGAAAGGGAGTCGGTGATTATACTTGATGAAGTCCAGCTGCAGCCACAAGCAAGGCAGGCCATCAAACATTTGGTAAAAGACCATCGTTATGACTATATAGAGACTGGTTCGTTGATATCTGTACGCTTCAGAAGTCGCGATATACTCGTTCCGAGTGAAGAGACAAAAGTAGATATGTATCCTATGGATTACGAGGAATTCAGATGGGCTTTGGGGGATACCGCTACTATCCCTCTGTTGCGGACTGCTTTTGAGAAGAAAATGTCATTGGGCGATGCTGTCCATCGTAAACTTATGAGGGACTTTCGTTTGTATATGCTTGTGGGAGGAATGCCGCAAGCCGTAGTTGCATATATCAAGACAAATAATTTCGTGTCTGTTGACCAAGCAAAGCGTGATATCATATCGTTGTATGAAGAAGATTTCGGGAAAATCGACGATAGCGGAAGAGCCAAAGCTCTATATGATGCAATTCCGGCACAGCTTAGTAAGAATACCTTGCGTTATCAAGTTGGCAAGTCTATTAAGGATGAGCGGGTGGAAAGAATAACCCATATCATAAAGAAGATGGAAGATTCCATGACGATTAATGTCGCATATCATTCTGATGACCCGAATGCGGGATTGGCTTTGACAAAGAATGAAGAGTATTTTAAGATGTATGCGTCAGACACAGGGCTGTTCGTTACACTGGCTTTCAAGGATCGTGATATTACAGAGAATGTTATTTACGATAAGCTCCTGAATGATAAACTTAGTACCAATTTGGGGTATGTATATGAAAATGTGATAGCTCAAATGTTGAGAGCTTCGGGAAAAAATCTGTTTTATCATACAATCCCGTTTGCCGAAGGAAAAAAGTATTATGAAGTGGATTTTGTTATACCGGACAGACATAAAATTTCGCCCATTGAGGTTAAGTCCTCCGGGTACAAAGCCCATAAATCGTTGGACGAGTTTTGCATAAAATTCTCGAATCGTATAATGAACAAATATCTGATTTATACGAAAGATTATAAACGAGAAAACGGGGTGGAGTATATACCGGTCTATATGACTATGTTTTTATAGGATTGAGGGTTTAAAGTTTGGCGTTTAGAGTTGAGGGTTTAAAGTATCTATCTATTGGCTTAACTCTTTAACTACCAGTTATGGCTTTACATGCGAAACTTAAATAAGTCATTTGATAGTCTCAGGCATCCCGTTGCCAACCCGACTGACTGGGGGGATGCGATAGGTCAATGCTCTTTCGAAGATTAGAATTCGATTAGCATTGACAAATGATTACTCTCTAATAAATCACCGGGCAATAAGCACTTTTTGTTTATTATAGGTATTACCAAAGTGTTCTCAGTATCTGCTAACGTTACACCTTCTTTCTTATAAACAAAGTAAACCAATTCTGTGCAGTACATTTGAGTCGTGTCAGATAGGTCGTATTGATGGTCGAACAAGGTATTCCGCTGAAATATGTTTAAGGCATGGGCTGCCGCCCGAGCAGCTTTGGCGGAATCTACGTTCACTCGCATTACAGCTCCGCATATGGCTTTCCCATTTCCGAAGAAATCATCCATATGTTCCAATTTTACCCTATCGACATCCCCAGGGTAATCAGGTTCATCAGGAACTGCGTGGATGACCATACAATCTCCGTTCTTATCACGCAACACAATTCCCACATGCGAATATATGCCGTTTTTGTCGGCTGTTTGTACAATGCGGCTTGTCAGTCCTGAGCCTTGTCGGAAAACAATATCGCCCGAACGCAAAGTTTCTTTGGATATTGTGGATGAAAAGCCAGTTTTGTTATGGGGGGTGGAAGAAGAACATCCCCATAACAAAACTAACACAATAATAGACTCGAAGCGAAAATAAGTATTTATTATTGTATCTTTTCTTTTCATTTCATGCGGCTGACGAAACGGGCAATAGACCAAAATATTACTATGACAGGATAAGCAATTGTCATGATGAATGTGGACGGTAGATCATCATAGTCAAGCATTCCTTTCGTTTAGTTTGTATATATACTATTTTGAACGTAGATCGATAAACCATTTATCATCTTTCTTGATCATTTTTTGGCTTTGTTGTTCTTCTTCCCCGTTGCCAAAGGTTTGTTTATATTCTACGATTGCAGATTCGCCATCTTCCGAAATGGTTTCTGATAAAATTTCGATGCTCTTCACACCTCCTTTTCTTTCATATTCTTTGGCTCCTTTCTCTTTGATTATCGCTAACAGCTGTGCTTCTTCTTTCTCTTTACGTTGTTCATCCATACCTTCCGGGAGATATACGCCTTCAATAAAAGACTCATAGTTCTCATTTTTCAGATCTGTTAAATAGGATTTCAATGCCTTTCCGGGAGTTGTTGGCGAACAAGAACCTAAACTTAGAAAGACTATTATAAGTGTACTTAAAGTGATTAGTTTTTTCATGGCATTTATTTTTATTTATTGTTACTATTTTCTGTTGGAGAAAGGGTAAAGCTATACCCTTCTTGTTTTACAGTTATCGTATGTTCATTGGAATTATAAAGTAAAACACGATCATTTTTTTCTTCAGGACTTCCATAGCGCCAACTGTATACTTTTACATTAGCCGAATCATTGGTGATATTTGTTACTTCATCAATAATCCAGTAATCGGCAGCAAATTCGTTTTCGGTTTGCAGATACCCAAAGCAGGTACCGCTTTCGTCAGGTAGCTTTACCGTTTTTTCATATAAGTCTATTTTCAGTAAATTGAGTTCTTCGTCTGTTTCTTGTTTCCATTCACCTTTAAATGGTGATGATTGCTTGGAACTGGCTGTACAGCCCACTATTACACAGAGCAGAATAAATAAAAGCTTTTTCATAATTTTAAGTTTTATAAATTAGTTTGTGATCATAACATTCTTTACACTCATCTTCCACGACTTAAATTCGTGGGGAGGTGAAGGACGGCAATATCCGAAATTGATGCGAGGTAGAAATGAGACACCTTCTTCCACTCTCGGGATGAATAAGCTGAAGCGTATTGGAACTCCCGAAGGTAATAATGCTTTGGGAGTCATGTTGGCAGTATTGTTGTCATTTCCGAAACGTCCAACTATGCCTTTAGTATATTGGTTGCCAAGCTCATCGTATACTGATATACGATCTGAATTTACAAGACTGAAGTTTAGTGTATAATCTGCCTTCGAGATATTACAAAGTAGCATATCTACCACTACATAGTCACCTGCCCGATATGCTTTAACGACTTCAGCTTTTAACGATTTATCTGGAGTTGTCACTTGTGTTCCTCGTTGCAGTTCCGTGGCTATCAAAGACAAGGGAAAACAACAGATATACAACCATAGTATGCTCCAATAATAAGTCTTTTTTTTCATGAATGTATTATCTTAGTGTTGTTGAATCTGAGTAAGCATGCAAATAATTTTAGAGGATTATAAACTTTAAATGCTTGGTGAAAAGAGCTAAATCTACCATTTGCTTTGTATGAAAAGGAGTTTAGCTCTTTTTTAGTGTTAAAGAATCGACAAAGTTTTCTCTATTAAAAATTGATAATTTGCATAATTGATATCATCAGGCTATATCCTCAAATGCATCCTCATCCGCATCTTTCGCATTGGCATTTTCTTGCTTTGCCTTTTCAAGCTCTTGTGCCAATTCTTCGGAGGGTTTTGTGATAGTGGGTACATCATTCAAATTAACACCTTCCAAATTAGAAACATCTGCTTGAGGATCAATTAATTCACCGGATTCTGTGAAACTATTTTTATAAGCGCGGATAGCTTTAGCCTGCGTTCTACATTTACTTATGATTTCTTTTATTTCTACAGCACCATCTTTGACCATAATGGGACCGGCCTTAAGGTACTTCCCGTAAGAAAATGCTTTCAGACCTAATGAAGGAAGAGCTGTAGTAGCAGAGGCAGTAAGAACAGTTATGTTTGCCATGTCTAAGATGATGCTTGTACCACTCAGAATCATATCCGCATACTGGAATATCGCCTCTTTTGAACCTCTAATGTGGTTTTCATTATCTACTACGGCATAAATTTCTTTGGGCTTACCGTTTTCGTCCATTATGACATTGCCATTAGCATCTGTCTCTTGGATTTTCTTCACTTCATAAAAGACGATACTATCACAATATGTGCGAATTCTACTGTTCAGCGTATCGCAGGTAAGAAGATATTTGTCGAAATCTTCGTTTTTAGTAAGTTCAGGCATTTCCCAAACAAATTCTTTCTTAGCCTTTTTCCCTTTTTTCTCTTTTTTCTTTTGAGCTTGCATAGATGTCGGCGCAGCCACTGCTATTGCAAGAACCAACAGCATTAAATTAATCAATCGTTTCATGTTCTTAAGATATTTAGTTAGACAATTATTAATCTTTTATTCTTACTTTCGTTTTTAAATGCTTGCGTTCATGAAGTGAAACCCAAGTGTTATTTTTACCATCCTCAGGTACAAATAAGAGGCCGGCATAAACATACCGATCTACTTGTACATGAAAATTCCCTTTTGCATCCACTTTACCTATATATGTTCCGTGTTTGCCTTTTCTCATATCTTTGTTAAATCCGTTTGTACATGCGTAAATGGATACATCGGTAGCTGGCTCCTCCAGCAAACGACCTTGTTTCATGTTAGTTTTAACAACGTTGCCTTCTATAACTAATCCAAGTCTGTCCAATGCATTTTTTAAAACGGTAACTCGTCTTTGGAATTCTTCGTCATTTCGTATTTTATATAGAGACTCGTAATTGCCAATGGCTACTTCATAGCATTCTTCAATCATTCCATAATCGGCTCTTCCTCCTTGTCCTTGAAGTTCTTTGAGTTTCTTTAAAACTTGGTTGGCCATATTCCAATAACCAGCACATTCTTTCATTTCCAAGGCTTTAGCACGGCATGCAGCCTTTTCTTCTTCGGTCGCATCAGTGGCATTTGCTCCTTGTTCGTAAAATTCTTGTGCGGTATTGAATTTTCTACTTTTTTCAGCTTGCTGCGCGCTGCCAACATATTGATCATAACTACGGTTGTAGATTTCAACTTTTTCGAGTAACGGAAGAATACCATATAATAATTTCTGCTTTACGGATAAGTCTCTGATAGACACAGAAAGGTAATTGGAGTCATCCGTATATACCGTGAGTGAGGAGATTGAGTTGAAAGCAACATCGGCAGCATCTGCTTTTTTCTGTAGCTCATCAAGTTTTTGCCATTCTGTTTCGGGAATTTCTATTCCTTTTTCTCCCATTTTTTGGATCTTTCCATCTTGTGTGTTATATTCTTCAGTTGCTTTGTTCATGGCATTGCGGAGCTTATCAAAAACAACCATGTCTATAATAACCGATGTAACATAAGCACCAGCTTCCGATTTAGAATGTTGGATGGTGCAAGGTAGTCCTTGAGGATGTTTCACCTTTAAATTTTCTATTGCTGTTGTAAACTCTACGCATGCTTTGCCATCAACCAGATAAGCTTCTGCTCTACCACCCTGCTCATTCAAAATGATAGGATTGGCTACGGCTTCAACCTTAAAATAATAGCGTTGGTTCTTTTTCGTAAATATTTTCTTTACTTCTGCAGTTAATGCAGTATTTTTACGCATAACCTTGAAAGTTCTATCACCATCCGAAATATCAATCTGAGTTTCGTATTCATACATTTGACCGTTTTTCTTTTGTGTAAACTTATCTTCTTTTTTGTTCGATACGATCACCAAATCTTTCATGGAAGATACGAATACAGCAGATGCTTTGCCTCCAAGGTCTATGTAACGTTGTAATTCCGTTTGTTCATCTATTGTCATGAACACATTTTGAGCTTGAATGGTGGGAAGCGAAAGAAAAATAATTCCCCAAATAATCAATATTAGTTTATTTTTCATCATATTTGCTTTATTTATAAATCGAAATCACTTAAAGAAAATATATCATTTTCTGGAAGCTTTTGTCCGCCAACCCATTCCGGTTGCCAAGTGCGTACATGGATAACAGGTGCTTCTTCATCTGTGAAATCCCATAACAAGAATACATAACCTTCGTCGCTGTAATTGCTTGAACGCCATTCTTGGCGTAGGCGCACTCCGTACATATTGGGATTCTCGGTAGAGCGTGTAATGGCATCCGGTCCACCAGTTTCTCCTTTTTCTCCAATTTGGAAGAATTTGACATCTATCCATTTGTTGCGTAGGAAAGCTCGTTTAAGATTGGCCAGATATTGCTGTTTGTTCTGTTTCTTGTACAGGACTTTTTCTCCTCCAATTCCCATTTCGTTCGGTTTGGTTTTTACTACTGTTCCTGTAATGATCAATGCATCATCACTGAAAATCTGGTTCAGGAAGTTCAAGTCTTTAGTGTTATAAGCTGTTCGGAAGCGTTCGCAATAACTGAGAATCTTCATTCGTCTTTCGGTTTCTACTACACCGTTTCCACCTTTTTCCATACTTTCACCCAATTGTGCATCCAAAGCAAAACGGAAGTCGGAGATGGTTCCTGACGGTGTGAATTCTACGATTGCCTCCTGATAAGTACCGCTTCCGAATTCTTCACCTTCGGGGGTGATGATGAGTGGGATACGGCGAAGCAAGTAGCCATTAGTTAATGGCCAGCATCTTTCTACAACTTCCTCGTCATCGCAATAGAAATGGATGTTTGCCCAAAGCATAGATAATGAGTTGGCTGCAAATTCATTTAGAGGCATTCCTACTAAGTTCAGTGGGCGATTTTCTTTTTGTGCACGATTGATTTCAGTTAAAACTCGACCTAAATTGTTTTCCAACTTTTCAATCATTGCTGGGTTATCAAAGCTTGAGTCTGTAGTAAGAGTAACTGTTACTGTTTGGGCATCTATTTGGATGCCGCAGTACAAGCAGAGTAAATAGAATAGTATTAAAAACTTCTTCATGTACTAAATTGATATAATAGTTGAATATTAAAATTTAAATCCAATGGCACCTCTTCCTTTGTAATTGCTAATACTGTCGGTACCTTTAGTTTTCAGATTTGTACGGGTATCCTTTCCTGGTGCCAAAACTGCCTCTATTATTCCTTGTCGGTTATATATGATAAGGTAATAGTTAGCAGGTTGCGTGAGGGAGGAGTATTTTCCGTACTCTTTTATTTTCCCTTCTCGTTTTAAAGAAGTCAGGCAATCTTTTAATTGGTTAAAATCTGTTAGCTTTAGAATAGTTTCCAAAGCCGTTTCTTGAGTTGATGTCAGTTCGCTTTTTGAGGGAACTTTGTTGGTATTGGGAGTACTGGCCTCCGTGTGTGAATTGTTAGGAGTATTTTCAGTAGCTATCACCGTAACATTATCCGATGGGATGATATCACTTTTTTTCACATAGACAAAAGCACGGTGCATATTTCCTCTGGGCAGTGTCATCTGCTGGGAAACTTCGTTGATATTTTTAATTACAACATTATTGGATTCGCGGAGTTTTTTCTTCTCTTGAATCCAAGCGTCGATTTCTTCTCTTAATATTTCATTGGCCAATTTTATGGCATCTTCCGTGGATGCCAACGTTGCTTCTCCATACAGGTATGAAGAACTTTTTTTTATTTTATTGATTTGAGCCTTTGCTTCTGCATTGCTTGTTTGTGCAATGCACGGAAAGGCAATCAATAATGACCACAAAAAGCAAAATACGTATTTCATTCTTTTACAGTTATTTTAGAGTGTCAACATTAGGTACTTTTGTGTAGAACTGGAAATAATCGTCCGATACATTGTGTAAAGGAATATAGGCATACAAGCGCGAATGAATATCTCCTTTACGATGAGCGATGATATCTTTGTCCAATTCGATTGTGAGCATGTGGTTATACCCCATTTTCTCATTAACCATAAATACTGTACCAGTTATCTTTTTATCTTGATGAGACTTAATCCCTACATATGCTTTACATCCTTGTTCAAGGCAGAAAGCAATCCATTTCTTTAAAGGTATAGTCAATCCTGTCTGGTGGTACCCGTACAGGTCGACTACCATATCAAGGTTGCATTGGTGCTCAATGTTTGTAGATAACATCAGGTTGAACGTGCTCCATATGGGATGAGAAATATCGCAAACTAAGCTCCATGCTTCCTTTTCCTTTCTTTCGTAATACAATGTATGGCGAATCTCGTCCAAAATATAGCTTCCTTTGTCTACTTGCCAAAACTTGTTTCCGGTTGCATCTGCTTCCGGCAGATCGACAGTTGGATCATGTATCTCTTGCTGGCGATAGCGTCGGAGTTCGCGTATCAATTTCTTCTCAGCTTCAATCGCATTACATCCTGATAGAAGCTGATAGTCCATATCAAAAGTAATCGTTAATATATTGCGATCATCTTTCAACCATGATACCTGATACCTTTTCAAACTGAGCATATCCACTTGCAGTTTCTCCGTTCCGTCAAGCGTGTGGATGATTTCCGGAGTCTTTACATTCAGCTGTACTTTGTCAAGTGCCAGACGCATGGATTTGTCAATATCCTTTAGCAAGTCAAGTTCAAGGAAGTATCTTTCCAGAAAGTCGTAAACGGGAGAAGGACTGCTTTTGCGAATGTCTGTCGGGAACAGCTTATATCCGATGTGCGTTACTTCATTCCATTCATTTACGTAAATTGTCAATGGATGGCCTGAATACGTAAAACCATTGTTTTCCCCATAGACCAATTTGCTCCAGTCAACAGGCAGTAGTTGCGCCATTGATTGCAAGCGTGCGGTTGCATACTGTACTTGTCCCCATGCTACTGTATGTAGTATGAGGAACAAGTATATGAAACAAAAGCCAGTCTTTCTCATCGTATCGTTGATAAATAATCTCTTATTTATGTTTTACGACTACTCGGTTGCCGTTCTTCTGGTACAAAGTGCCCATATTGATTTCGCCGTCACGGAAAGCACCGATGACCTGCTCGCCTGCTTCGGCATAGCTGTCTTTGGTGCCGGGGATGAGGTGCCTGGACTTGAACATCAGGGTACCATTGCCATGCGGCTTTCCGTTTTTCGTGTCACCTTGGTAAGAAGCGTAGCCTAAGTTGATACCTGTCGATGGGGTGCCTCCTTCTCCTTCGTCTTCTTTTCCTTCGTCAGGATCTTTCTCCTTTTTCGTGACTGTATAGGTACAAACGTCTGTCAGTCCTTCTGATCCAGCCACTTGTACACTTATTTGTGCTTTCCCTTCAGCAAGTGCTTTGACTATACCGTTCTCGACGCTTACGATGCTTGCGTCGCTCGATGTCCATTCCAATTGTGCTGTTGCTTCTCCGGGAGTCACCGTTGCTTGCAAGGTGTCTGCTTGACCTACATTTAGTTCCGATGCCGACTTCGTTAGCGTAACTTGTTCCGGCTGTGGAGTGGTGTCGCCAGAAGACAGGAAATAGTAAGCTCCACCTCCTCCGACAACAGCCAGACCAGCGATTGCTGCCAAAATAGCCTTTAATTTATTGCCACCAGTTACGGGACCTTCTTTACATTCAGTTAAAGGTTTTCCACACTCTTCGCACACAAAGTTTGTGCTGTCAGCCTCTTGTACTACGGGCGGTTTGGTGTCAGCTATGTCACATTCACCGTAGTTTTTGCATATGCCTTTTTTAATTGCCATATTGTTTCGTTTTAAGTGAGTTAATTATAGATCTTGTAATTTTTCCGTAATGATTTCCATTGCCAAGTTGCGGAACTTCGTATAGTTCGGGTTGAACTGGTTGTTCTCGCAAAGCGAACTTGGCAGAATCTTGGTCTGGACAACCTGACCGATGGCCTTGCGAAGAACGGCCTTCTGGTCGTTGCTGCGTGCCTGCTTCGTCAGTTCGATATCTACCTGCTTTTTCAACAATTGTGCCAACTTGAAATCTTGTCCTAATGCGTTCCACGATTCCACGAATCCTTTCCCCATGGGTTTCCAAGTGTCTCCAAAGGTCTCGTCGGGAATGCGGATGGCATCAAACTTGGCTTGTGTGACAGGATCCTGTTGTTCGGCAACGATACCTAAGGCATAGGCCAACATAAGTGGCTTTACCATCTTATTCCGACGTGGTTCGGGACCTTCTTCATAGAGGTCGGGCAACTCTTCTTTGAAACTTTCCGTATGCAGAACCATTGTATTCAGCTGACGTTTCTCGTTCTGTCTGCTTACCAAGGCATCGTATTTTTCCTTGGCAGTCTTGACATTGGCCAAAAAGCGGAGCGGGAAACCGGAGTTGGCAGAAATGACTACAATCTGATTGTCTTTGTAGTTGACTGCTACATCTTGTTTGGGATCAAATCCAGTTACTTCTTTTCTGAAAGCATCAATCAGTTTCTGGCGGAAATCGCTTGTACGTTCATCGGCTTCCGGCAATGCCAACTGCACCATTGGCATCATGGCTCCAACGTTTCCGGGTATGACCATGGCACGTTCGTTAGGATCGAACTGGACGTATGTACGCGATGTCTGGGTGACGAGTTTGACAAATTGTTCCATCTTTTCCTCCGTGTTCAGCTCCGATTTCAGCTTCTCCAAGATGTTGACTCCCACCATTTTGTTGAGTGGGTCGCTTTTGGCAGCATTCTCCATGTTGCGCAGCGCATTTTCTTGGCAAACATCCAGCACGATGTCAATGGCTGATTCGTAATCGGTTTTGTCGTAAAGATTGGCAAATGTACGTTCTCCATCTTCTCCCAGATTAGCCACCATACGGGTACGGATAGAAGCCGCATTCGAAGACATTTCTTCTTTATTGCTGATGAATTGCCGGCAAATATTGCGGACGGCTTCCGGGTTGTATTTCTTAATATCTGTATCTTTCTGTTCTTCGTTTGTCTGGCATTTGCTGGATGCTTGCTTCAACACTTCTTCGTTGATAGCGTTTAGTTCATCTTTGAAAGCTAAAATGCCGTCCAGCATTCGTCCCAGCTCCTCGATGATGTCTTGAAGCAGTTCTTTGGCATAGCCGTATGCAACTACTCGGGTGGCAGCTGCATAATATTCGCTCTTGGTTGCTTTGTATTGCGAGAATACTTCCTGATGCTTGTTCATCAACCCTCTCAAAAATCCTATGCCCCCCCAGCTTTGATTGATTTCGTTGATTTGCTGACTCAGGTTTTCCTGCTCTTCTTCTAATCTTGCCTTTTGTGTGTCGAATTCGGCTACACGGCTGCTACAGTTTTCTATTAAGAGGCGGGTGTATTTTTCAATTTCCAGGATACTTTTACTGTTTTCCGAACCGCTGACCCATTCGTCGAACAGTTTTTTTTCAATGTGGCGACGGATGGTGCGGGCATAACCTTTACGTTCCTGTTGCTGTATCTTGTAGAAATTAACCACTCCATGTTGGCGGAACTGTTGGTTAAAGAATTCTTCGCAGCGGGTTGAAAAATTGGTCAGCCATTGTTTTTTGTCCACAGTGGCCATAACATCATCGGCTTCAGCCTGAGTACGTGCTTCCCAAGTTTCGTCAAATAGTTTCCATCTTTTTGTTGCCGGGCTTTCCACAATCGGTTTGGCTAAGGTCAAGTAATTGTTGCTTAGCATCAGACCTTCCCGGTTTTTCTTGTTTTGAATTTCGTCTGCAAAGCCCATGCCTACTTCTTCCATGGTGCGTTCTCCGTAGCCTATTCCATCTTGCCACATGTTATAGGTTAGCTGGCGTGCGGCTTGCAGTGCATAGCTGTAGGTCATGAATTCCCGGATTTCCGCCTCGGGAAATTCTACCCGTGTGATGCCGAACGAAAGGAATTTGCGGCTGTGGGCTATTTCACCGGCTTGGTTCTTTTCGGGTTCGGCACCGTCATTCTCGCAACCCACCAATCGGTTCAGTTGTCCGTTAGTTCCACCCATTTCGCTGGCAATGGTAGTCTGGAAGATGAAGTCTGCTACTGCGGCAGGCAGTCCTTGCGACAAATCCAATACCTTTCCCTGCTCATTGACATTGGTGTAAATATAGGCCACTTCGAAAGCTTCCTGGTTTTCGAGCAAACGGCGGATTTCACCGGAAAAGAGATCTTTTTCTCCTTTAACATCCGTGGGATGATATTTGCCGATGCTCAACGCATTCAGCTCTGTCAGGGCCGCATAACCGTTGGCTTGGTAGAAACCTGCATCGTGTTTGGCACTGACCAAGGTTCGTTCCGGTGTGTAGAGAAACAGACGCATTTTGAACGCATGCGTATCCTGCTGGTAAGGGAACCATGTTCTTATTTGGGCGATTGCGTCGATGATGGAACCGGAACCTGTACCACCTGCCAGACCGGCACAAATGTGAAAAGTGATGTCTTCATTGCCACTGGCTTGCTGGATGCGTTGTACGGCACCACGGACTACTTGCTCGAAATTGGCCGAATTGCTTTTGTCGAAGATATTGTTCGCCATCAGCGTTCGTCCCAATCGGCGGCGTTGTCCACCTATGCCCGCACTGATCAATGCTCCCATCTCTTGTTGCATCAATTGCAGGTCTGTAGGGTTGAGAAATCCCTTCAAACCCGGATACAGGTTGATATTGCCAAGCACGCTTGTACCGATGCCGTTGATGTTGACTTTCTGCGCTGTGCCTAAATGTACGCTTTTGCCCAATACGCTCCAGCCTGTGCGGTCGTCCAAGTCGGATGGAGAAGAGTCTACATATACATAATCCAAAAAGACTCCATTACCGGGGTCATTGCCACGGAACTCTTCATACACTCGTTTTCTTAACTCACGCAGCACCTTGCCTCCGGTGCCGCCAAGTCCGATGATTAGATGGTTTGCCATATTTGTTGATTTTTATATTGTTATTTGTTTATCCGATGTGTAAATCTGTGCATCGTCAGGATGCTGTTCATTCACTATGCTCTTTGTTTCGTCCGATACCAAGGCTTCATATTTTTCCTTGGCGAACTTGACATCAGTCATAAAGCGGAGCGGAAAGCCATAGTTGGCAGAAATGATCATAATCTGATCGTCCTTGTAATTGACTGTTACATTCGACTTGGGGTCAAATCCGGCTACTTCTTTCCTAAAGGCGTCAATTAGTCTCTGGCGGAAATCGTTTGTTCGTTCATCTGCTTCCGGCAAGACCAACTGTACCATCGGCATCATGGTTTCCACGTTTCCCGGTATGACTTTGGCACATTCGATGGGGTCGAACCGGACGTATGTACGCGATGCCTGAACAATGGATCTGACAAACTGCTCCATCTTTTCCTCTGTGTCCAGTTCCGATTCCAGTTTTTCCAAGATGTTGATTCCAATCATTTTATTGAGCGGTTCAATCTTGGCTGCATTCTCCATGTCACGCAACGCATTTTCCTGACAAACGTTTAACACAATGCCGATGGCTGATTTGTAATTGATCTTGTCGCAAAGGTTGGCAAAGGTATATTCGCCGTCTTCTCTTAAGTTGTCCACCATACGAGTACGGATAATACCCGCAATCGAAGACATTTCTTCTTTGTTGCTGATAAATTGACGGCAAATATTGCGGACTGCTTCCGGATTATATTTCTTGATATACCACTTTGATTGGACTTCATCCGTCGGGCATCTGTCGGTTACTTTTTTCTGTAACTCATCGTCGATAGCCTGAAGCATGTGTTTAAAGAATATTATGCCCTCCAGCATACGTCCCAGTTCCTTTACGATGTCCTGAAGCAATTCTTTGGCATATCCATATGCTACGATGTAGGTAGCTGTGGTATAGTATTTGCTTTTCATGGTTTGGAACTGCTGGAAGATCTTCTGCGGCTTGTGCATAACTATGTCCAAGAGGCTCATCTTCGACCAGTTATAGGTGACCTCAACGATTTCACGGTTCAAGTTTGCCTGCTCTTCTTCTTGTTGGGTCTTTAGGGTATCAAATCCAACTATGCGACTATTGCAATTTTCTATTAACAGCCGGGTGTAGCTTTCGATTTCTAATATGCTTTGGCTATTTCCCGTTCCATAAAGCCATTTATCGAACAGTCTTTTTTCGATGTGGCGACGGATGGTATGCGCATAGCTTTTACGTTGCACCTGTTGTGACTTGTAGAATTCGGCTACTCCGCATTGGCGGAAGTGATGGTTAAAGTACTTTTCGCATCGAGCAGAGAAGTTTGTTAACCATTGTTTTTTGTCAGCAGTAGCCATCATATCGTCAGCTTCTGCTTGTGTACACGTTTCCCATGTCTCTTCAAACAGTCGCCATCTTTGGGTTGCCGGACTGTCAATGATTGGACATTCCAAAGTCAAGTATCTGTCGCTTAGCATCAGCCATTCCTGATTCTTCTTATCCCGGATTTCATCTGCAAAACTTACGCTAGCCTTTTCAAGGGGCCATATGATATATCCGATGTCCTCTTGCCATCTGTTGCAGAGGAGTTGATGTACGGCCTGCAAAGCATAGCTGTACGTTATGAATTCCCGGATTTCCATTTCAGGAAATGCGACCTTTGCGATACCGAACGATCCGAAGTTACGACTGTGAACGATTATACCATCCTGCTTTTCGGGGATACCAAACCCGCAAATTTCTGTCATTCGAGCCAGCTTACACCAAATCTCCCTATTAGCGATGTACGCCTGAAAAATGAAATCAGCTACTGCGGCCGGTAATTCGTGCATCTCATCCAGTATGATTCCTGGTTCGTTTATGTTAGTATATATATAGGTATAAATAAGGCTTGGATCAAAAGCTTTATCAGACCCCTTCGGGTGATATAAGCCTATAAACAAAGCGTTCAATTCCAACAAAGCCGCATAACTTCTGGCTTGGATAAGATTCCCGACATTGCGTGATGCCTGACCGGGCAGATACAGGTAAAGGTAGATTCTTCTATATATACCCATCTGAAAAAACAATGGAAATCGTTGCCTTATTTGGGTTATGGCATCAATGATGCAACCTGCACCATCTGACAGATTGGTACAGATATGAAACGACACTTCCTCATCGTCATGTAACTTTAGCATGACTTCATACAAGGTCTGCACGAAATCATCCGAGGTACACTCTTGCAAGATAACGTGTTCAAGGTCATCGATGCGAAATTCTTCGTATATCCGTTTCCTTAGATTACGCAGAACTTTGCTTCCGTTATCTCCAAGTCCGATGATGAGTTGGTTCGTCATATTTCCTAACTTTATTATTGTTATCTTTTTATATCTGTCAGTTACGAATATTAGAAATCATCGAAATTCTTGCGTGAATTCGTCCGGACTCCTTTGGCTACCCTTTTATTTTTGCCGCTGTTGCAGTTACCTTCTCCTTTGTCAAAATACAAGGCTACGAGCATGGCAGCAATGATGAATCCTAATGACCAAAGCAGTCTGCTCCATATCATGCTGTTCATTTCATCATTAATTACTTCGTAAAATACTTGTGGTAGTTCTTCTATTGGGTGTCCGCTCATGTCGAACAAGTTGAGGAAGCATCCGGATAAAGGGAATTGTTCGTTCAGTATGTCGCCCACTTGCTGGCTGGATTGAAGATCGGCTGTTCCGTGGACGCCGTCAAGTCGCTGCGTTAGCCATATGCGCATGGATTCTGTTTCGCTCTTTACGGTAAAGGCTCCAACCAAGAGGGTCATATTGACCATGAGTAGTAATGCCAAAATAGGGCCGGTTACAAAAAACGGGATGGAACGGACGGCACCCTTGCTCAAAGTAGAAAGGATGAAATAGAGCGTGGTCATAATGAAAGCTGTGATTACAATACCATAGAAAAGGTAAGTGATACCTTCGCTCAAAATAGAAAAGAAAATGCCCATTGCTGTGAAACTATTTTGGCAGGTTCACACTATTCTTCCTTACAAGGGCTTCAATGTAGTGATTGATATTGGATGAATATCCAATTTTTACAGGATTTACATAACAAGGTGTATTCATATCTTATTCATTTTTAGTGCCGTACAAAAGGTTAAATACGGACATAAAAAAGCGTGGAATCGTCCTGTTGTCCATTCCACGTATCGAGGCTCTCGCATTGCCTATTGTAGTCGAACAGACAACGTCAGAGCCCACGCCGATATGAATATACGTTAGCCACACGGTACAATCGTATATAAACACCTTTGCATGCCTAAAGGATGCAATACATGTTTATACGATACACCATGGGCTGTGATATAATCACACCCGGGACATCTACCGTTGCTTAGTTCAAGACTACAATACCGTAATTTGCGAGATTTCGATACGTCAAGAACAGAGCGTCAAGTAAACGCCTTTATATGTCTATTCTCATTAACCCTCCCAATACCGCATCACATAGATTCTTTTTCATATATGTTGCTTCGGCGTGGGGGCTATTCCTTGAGTATTTTAATAATACGAAAGGAATTTCACATGAGAATATTGCAAATGTAACGATTCTTTTTATATTAGTATAAATTTATTAAGGATTAAGCTATTAATTAACATTCTTTAGTATTACTATGAGGATGTCTTAGCCTTACCATCTTTTTCTAATTAACTATTATTCTTTAATAAACTTCAGTTGTATAAATGAGATGTATTTGTGGTTAAATAATTAGGATGTACTTCTGCGAAATATTTATCTTTTCCAGTTGGATACCTTTTTGTGGTGAATATACTTTCAGGAATAGTACTAATTCTTTTTGAAAGAAAAGTTCTCTCGGTAACGTTTCACTGTAACTTGCTTAAAAATAATGAGATACTGTGAAACGTGAATCTTAAATCGGTTTTTGGGACATGTTTAGCAGTGGGTTTCATGTTTCACTTATGGTTTAGTATGCAGACGATTGATGCAAAAGAAGAATTGAGGAATTTATTATAGAAAGATTGGTTGTCGTCAAAATGAATTGGTACGTTGATTATTAGAGGACGATTTCTTTTCGTAAAGTCCTTTTGAGAATGCTTGTCAATCATTCCCCTTACTTCCCCGAAGCAACAACTACCCCTCCGGAGCCATGCAAGTGTGGCTCGC
>ERZ780208.1218-NODE-1218-length-21611-cov-4.295231_pt1 | contig 21611 bp, 17 predicted proteins | sample MGYA00511167_ERZ780208 | MGnify/ENA primary metagenome ERZ780208 (study PRJEB29588, sample SAMEA2159202) | human gut metagenome | biome: human gut; feature: human-associated habitat; material: faeces | place: Denmark | collected 2008/2010 ...
GTGGTCTTGTCATAGGCAGAGGAGGTCTGCGACGACATGAGATCACGGAAGAACTTGGCGTTGGTATTACCAACGTTTTCGCCCTTTTCATACATGCCGTAGATCGCGTCGAGACCAGCAACGTCGCCGAGTGCATTGACCACATCAGCCTTATCTTCGATGCCGACAACCAACAGATTCGTATTGGTCTTCCGATCAACATTCAGGAGCAAATCGCCTTCGTAGACCACATTTGCACCATTAGCTTTGAAATCCGTAGCACTCATCTTGATCGCCTGACCATTGGCAGCGTTGTCAAGATAAAGAACTGAGCCCTTCGCAAGCGTCAGAGATTCACCGAACACAGCGCGTTCACCCGTCGTGTCAGCCGTCAGAGCATCGATGACAAGGAGATTATTCTGGCCGATGTAGTTTCCGGATGCACCTGCAACAGCATCAGTAGTGCGGACGACACCCTTGATGATGTCGGAAGCATCAACGACGATAGCGTTGTTGACCGTCCCCGAAACCTTAGCGTCAACCGCTTTGTCACCCGAAACAGGCGATTCGGCGATCGTGAAACCGGTAAGAGCCTTCACTGCGTCAGCAGTGTAAGCATCAGTGCCGATCGTGACGACTGCCTTCTGATCAGCAAGAACGGCAGTGCCGAGTTCAAGAGTCTTAAAGGAGGCGATGCTGACGCCTTCGTTCTTGACCCAATCCGCACTGACATTAACCGTACCAGACTTCAGCGTACCGACGGTCAGCGTACCGGCAGAACGATTTGCATCACCAACATAGAGGGTGCCAGTACCCATCTCAAGGGTATCCGTGACATCCAGCGTTCCGGCGACAAAGAAGTTGCCGTTGCCCGAAGCCTTGATGCTCTTGACCTTCGCCGTACCGGCAATGGAACCAGCACTTTCATCACCAGCCAAACCGGTATTTGTCAGTTCAACAGTCGCAGCTTCAGCTGTGAAGACGCCGCCCTGTTCAACTTCGAGTCGACCCGTCTTAACGGTGTAAGGCACATCCGTCTTAGAGGCATCGATCGTCATCGAGCTGTCAGCACCAACCGCGAGTTCGGTGACGTCGACATTACCCTTAACAGTAAGCGAACCGCCCTGTTCAACTTCGAAGAAGCCCTCTGTGCTTTCAGCAGTCACATTACCGATAACCGCATTCTGACCGGTAACCGCGAGGATGCCTGAGTCCTTAAGCGTCACATCCGCAAGCGTTGCGGCGTTGTTGACGACCTTGGTAACGAGATCGCCGGAACCCGTAAGCGTGAGCTTCACGCCGTCAACAGTCAGACCGTCCGTCTTTTCGAACTTGCCGTAGGTCGCTGAGTTAGTACCGATCGTAACAGCCTTGCCTTCACCGTCAATGGTCGCACTCTTGAGGGCGGTCGTGGTGAAGCCCTTCAAGTCATCGAGGGCTGACAACTTGATGGATTTCGAAGTGTCGAGATCCTTGATCGCAACGTTGCCGAGATCAACGAGGCCGCTGAAACCAGTGGCCATCTTGCCCTTCAGCGTGGTGATGTTCGCCGCGGTCAGTTCCTGGCCATCGGTAAAGCCGGAGAGCGCAAACACGCCGTCAACGTCGAGACCGATCGAATTGGACGCAACATTGCCGTAGGCATCACCCGTACCGGCCGTCAGCGTATTGGTCAGACCAATAGCCGTGAGGCTGGCATTCAGGGTGCCGTCATTAACCGTGAGCGTCTGGCCCGTAGCCGTCGTCAGCTTGCCGACAGTCAGCGTGCTTTCGTTGTTAACCGCAGCAGAACCTTCGGCAAGGTTCAGATCAGCAACCGTTACTGCAGCGGCATCTCCATGATCTTGGACACCACCAACATTGAATGCAGCACCGGTACCGTTGACCGTAACGGCCTTGAATTCCTGGTCAGCGTTGACATTAAGGACGCCGTTGTCGCCGAGTTCATAATTGGCGACGGCATTGCCGTCGGCGTCAGCAAGCGTTCCGCCGTTCAGGTTGAAGGTCTTGACGAGCGTGAGTTCATCCTTTGCTGCACCCGTAGCCGGTTTATCAGCAACGAAGGAGTTCAGAGCCGTCTTGAAGGTGGAACCAGCTTCGAGCGTGGTTTCAGCAACACCGTAGACCGTACCAGTTGCATCGATGTCAGCAACAACCGTACCGCCGTCCTTGACTGTAAGGGTATTGACTGTGATCTTGCCTTCGACAGCCTGGGTCACAGGATTTGTCCCTGCAGGCGTATTGACGTTGGTCAGTGTGCCGGCGACTTCGATGGCGCCGTTAGCAGCAACGGAACCCAACGTACCCTTATTGGTAAGGGCTGCATCTTTGGCGATGACGAGGGAGTCGGCGCTGTCAGCAGTTGATGCATTAGTAAACGCGATCGTACCGTTGTTGACGGAAGCGCCTGAAGTCAGCTTGAGCACGCCGACTAGACCGGACTCACCAATTGTGACCGTACCGTCAGCGGCATTGTCAAGGGTTTCGATGCCAAGCTTGCCGGAGAGGGCAAAGGTGCCGGCATTGGTAGCCGGATTTGTACCTGCAGCCTTGATAGTAAGGGACTTGGCGGAAGCCGAAGCATTGGAGCCAACCGTCAGCGTGAGACCGGCAGCATTAGTAGCAGCATCGGCAATGGTGATGGCGCCGAGGTTGGCGGCAGCGTAGCCGTTAACCGCGATCTTGGAGTCAGCCGCATCCACGGTGGTGGCTTCGGCAGTCAGGGAAGCCGTATCATCCAGATCATTAGCCTGAACCGTCAGCGTCTTACCCGAGAGAGTAAGGGTCTTAGCGGAAAGGGAAGCGTCCCCAGAAATTTCCGTATTGCCTTCGAAAACGATCTGATTCATTTCGTCCGTTGCTGCCTTCACACCGACCTTCACGGTATCAGCGGCGACAGCGCCGCTAAGCTTGATGGCGGCAGTATCAGCAACCTTGAAGAAAATCTGACCGCCCTGATTGGCAGCAGTGTCGTAGTCAGCACCGAATTCAACGTTGCCGGAGGTCGCTTCAATGGAGATCGTTCCAGTGTTGGCAAATCCAACCTGATCAGAAATTTTGACCGAACCATTTTGCTGGTCTGTACTCTTGATGGTCAAATCGCCCGAGTTGGTGAGGGTACCTTTGTTGTAGGCGACTGTTGAGCCTTCTAAAACGGCTTTCTGGCCATTATTCGTGATGTCATAGACTGAACCGGCGGTCTTGACTTCGCCGTCATCATAGAGCGTGTCTTGAACACCGAATTCAAGAGGTCCACCAGCGCTAAGAGTGGCAGTACCAGACTCCTTCGTAGAGGAGGTGTCAGAATCCGTAATAGCATCAATCGTCAACGCACCGGATTTGAGTGCTAACGCGCCAGAGGCCGAAACGGTGGAATCATAAGCCTGACCATCCTTCTTAGCGTTATAAACATTCAAATTCAGGTTGAGGTTCTCGTACGAAGTAGCATCAAGAGCCCATGAACCGGCTGTGTTTTTCGTCGCTTCAATAACGAGAGTGCCGGACTTGCCGTTAGCGATGGCAATCGTCTTGCCCGTCACTGCCTTGCCCTGAACCTTCAGCGTACCGTCTGCCAGCGTGTAGCTAGTCACATCCGCCGTGAAGACGCCGCTGATGTTTTTTTCCTTTTCTACGGTGCTGTCCGTATAAGTACCGACGACGTTATTGCCGGCAGCCGTCTGCTTATCAGCAGTAAAGACGACGGAGGAATCAGCGCCGACTTCCACCTTGGTGTATGCCGTAGCATCATCATCAGCTGCCGAAGCCACGCCTGCGCCGAGAGAGAGCGCAGCGACAGCGGCGGCGATAACGGTCTTTGTACCCTTAGCCTGGACGCTGGATGTGGCTTCGTTAACCACCATCAGCGCACCACGTGCTTTAGAGAAGACCACCTTGAAATTACGATTCATTCTTTTACTCCAAGAATAATGAGGTTCTTTCTGCATCAGCGTTTACACGCCATAAACAGAACAAGTGCGCGAAGCACTGACGGGAGTGTAGGAATGGATGTGTCAACATCGTGGGGGGGGGGTAAACCCTATGTTGATTTTTTGAAAACGGTCTAAATGCGTAAACTTTAATGATTGGAATGGGTAGTGTTAACGCTTAAATAATGCAGTTTGCTCATATGCAACACTCAGATAAAACATTGTAAACATTTGACTGCTGTATGCGGTTTCTTACTTCGAGGCTTGCTCTTGCAGTGTAAACAAGTCGAATCTCCTCAAGCTAGGGAGGTCTCCACAAAATGATCGTAAGCGTTCCATCGCTTCATACTGACGGAAAAACGAAGGGTCGGTTTTCCAAAAAAACGCCCGCTGTAAGCCTCGCTGTTGAGCTTCTAGGCATATTCGTACAGGGAACGCTTCGTACAATTCCGCGACAGCCATGGCGCAAAGTCAAAGTCTTCAAAGACTTCGATGAGGTGAGGAGAAAAGGTCCCGGCGTTTTGTCGCCTGTCATATATGCAGCGCGCGAAAAGGTCAGCAAAAATTGCTTTTCTTGCTGCTCCCCAGGTTTGTGCTTCCAAGATCTTTCTGAACTGAGCAATTCACCTACACTACAATGCGGTTCAGATATGTTTCCATCCCTATAGAGGCATCCATGACGCATTCGCTTCGTCTCTTCTCTGCAGCGGCGCTTACAGCAGCCGTCTGCGCTGTCGGCATCGCATCAGCTTCGTCGGCCGCAGCGGCCGCGGAACTCAAAATCGGCGTCGTCAATATGGAACGTATTCTTCGGGAGTCAAAGACTGCCATTGAAGCGAGCGACCGTTTGAATGCCGAGGGTCAGCGCCGTCAGGAAGAAATTGAAGGCATCAGCCGTCGGTTTAAGAGCCGTCTCGAACGCTTTGAGAAAGATGCGCCTACGATGGATGAGACGACTCGCCTGCAGGAACGTCGGGCACTGGCGGAAATGGAACGCGACGTGACGCGCCGCAGTCGAGAGGCGCGTGAAGAGTTCAACCAGCGCCGCAATGAAGAAGTGCTCCTGCTACAAAACCGTGCCGGACGCCTGGTGCAGGATCTTGCCAAACGCGAGAAGTTCGATCTTGTGCTTTATGAATACTTCTATGCCAGTGATCGGATCGACCTTACGAAGCGCGTGATTGACTTGCTCGATGCATCATCGGACGCTCGAAAGAAATAAAACTGCAGGAGATGAGACCCTAATGGGTCATCATCATCCGTCCTCGACGGGCGGCTTGGCCGTTTAGTCTCGGATTCAGAAACGGGACTTCGGCAAGTCTTCAGCCTATTTATTTGAATAAAGGATTTTCATCATCATGATGCAGACTGCCCAAATGCTGCTTTCCGAACTCGTTGACAAGGTTTCGAAGTGCTCAAAAAACCGCTTGGAAATGCAGATGGTTGGGGCGGATGTTGCGGTTTCCCGCTTTATGTCTCCCGCGGATGCGGGTGAGGGCGACATGAGCTTTCTGACCGATCCGCGCTACGCAGAGGCCATGAAGGCGACAAAAGCCGCAGCGATTGTGCTTCGTGAACGCGATGCCAAGGCTCTTTTTGGCGAGGAGCTCCCGAACCGCACGATGCTCTTGTGCGGCGACCCGTATGCCTTCTTTGCCTTTGCTTCGCAAATCTTCTATCCGGTAAAGCGCACCCCCGGCATTCATCCGCGTGCTTACGTGGAGGAGAGCGCTTTGGTCGATCCGACTGCTTCCATTGAGCCGATGGCAGTGGTGCAGGCCGGTGCCAAAGTAGGGGCCAATACACTCATCAGCGCTGGGGCCTACATTGGGGAAGACTGCGACATCGGCAGGGACTGCGTCATTTATCCCAATGCTGTCCTGCAGGCCGGCACCGTTGTCGGCGACGGCAGCGTCGTGCAGCCCGGCGCCGTATTGGGCGGCGACGGTTTCGGATTCGCGCCCTTTAAGGGCGAGTGGATCAAGATCCCGCAGCGCGGCCGCACGGTATTGGGCGCTGACGTTGAAATCGGCGCCAACACGACGATCGATCGCGGCGCGATTGATGACACCTTTGTGGGTGAAGGCACAAAGCTCGACAATCAGATTCAGCTCGGCCACAACGTCCGCGTCGGCAAGCACTGCGTCATGGCTTCTTGCGTGGGGATCGCCGGCTCTACGACGGTGGGCGACCATGTCATGGTGGGCGGCGCCGCGATGATCAACGGCCACATTGAAATCCCCTCGGGTTCAGCGGTGGGGCCGGCAACTGCCATTACGGGCTGGGGCAAGGAGCCAAAACAGCTGACGGGCTTCTTCCCGGCGCTCACCAAGCGCGACTTCGTTCGTGCGGCGGCGATGACTGCGCGGCTTCCCGAGATGCGCGAAGAGCTCAAAAATCTGCAAAAACAGGTCGCGCAGCTCGCCGAGCTAATCCAAAAGGCAGAAGCGGCGGATCGCTGAAAGAGCGACAATTACAGGCACTCTTTTGGCCGCGTCGGGGAAATGCACTTGTGATGTGGTATTTTCCCGCCGGTTCTGCACTAAGCTTCCCCAATTTATTCATCTACAGACCCGCAAGGAAACGTATTCATGCCGAAGAGCTTGAACATTCAGGACATCATGGAGATGCTCCCGCATCGTTTTCCGTTCCTGCTGATCGACCGGGTGGTTGAGCTCTCTGATGAACTCGACCGCGTGGTGGCGATCAAGAACGTGACGATGAACGAGCCGCAGTTCACCGGTCACTTCCCACAGGCTCCGGTCATGCCGGGGGTTCTCATTGTGGAGGCGATGGCTCAGGCCTGTGCCATCATTGCGCTTTCCCGCATTCCCGAAGAAGTGCGCAAAAAGAGCCTCTTTTATTTTGCCGGCATTGACAATGCCCGCTTCAAGCGCATCGTGCAGCCTGGCGATCAGCTCGTGATCGAAGGCAAGTTCATTCGTTCGAAGATGGGTATGGGTTGGTTTGAGGCGGTCGCCCGTGTGGACGGTCAGGTGGCCTGTCAGGCGTCGATGATGTGCGCTTGCCGTGAACCACCCAAACATGCAAACGAATAAGGAAAGGCTCCGGCGGTAAGTTCGCCTCCAAAGGCGAATGCAGACGGAGCATTTCGATCGAGCGGCGCTGGGCAGTTTCCAGGTGGAAGCTGCACTGCGCCGTTTTTTCTTTTTTTCTGCACTTGTGACCGATTGCAGGCCCTTCAGTTTCCCCTAGAGCCTTGTCCGTATAATCACGAGATACAGTTGTCGTGCGCAGTGTCGTGCACTCTAAGCGGCTCAAGTGCGGTCGCCGGCAGTGAACCTGAGTAATCAGGCAAACGACGCACGATTCATCCTTCCTAACCACAAAGGATTCTTTTCATGACCCAGATTCATCCGAGCGCAATCGTCGATTCTCAGGCAGAACTTGCCGAAGACGTCGTGGTCGGTCCTTTCTGTCTGGTCGGTCCCAAGGTGTGCATCGGCGCGGGTACGGTCCTGCGCAGCCATGTTGTGGTGGATGGCTCCACTACGATCGGCGCACGCAATGTGATCTACGCGGGAGCGAGTATTGGATGCCATCCGCAGGACAAAAAGTACCGCGGCGAGGATACGCGTCTGGTGGTGGGTGACGACAACGTGATTCGCGAAAACTGCACGATGTCGATCGGCACTATTCAGGATCAGGGCTTAACGACTGTCGGCAGCCGCAATCTCTTTATGGCCAATGCCCATGTGGCGCACGACTGTCAGGTCGGCAGCGACGTGATTCTGGCCAATAATGTGGCTTTGGGCGGTCATGTCATTGTCGGCGACCACGCCATTCTCGGCGGACAGTCCGCAGCGCATCAGTTCGTGCGCATCGGTGCTTACGCTATGGTTGGCGGCGCTGCGGGCGTGCTCCAGGATGTGCCGCCCTTTGTGATGGCTCATCTCAACCCGGCCAAGGCCGCGGGACTCAATCTGGTGGGACTGCGCCGCGCGGGATTTACCGATGAGCAGCTCCGTGCGCTGCGCAAGGCCTATGGACATTTCTATCGTGAACAGCTTACGGTGAAAGAAGCTGTGCCGCTTATTGAAGCTTTAAAGAGCGACTACCCCGGGGCGTCTGATGCGCTTCAGCTCTTCATTGACTTCGTCACAACTACCCAACGCGGCTGTGTCCGTTGAACTTCAAAGTTAAGAACACTTCCTAGGAGACCCCATTATGGGAACGAGACCGACCCCTGCGATCGACAAGAATGGCATTGCTTGGCTCGCTGGTGAAGCAAGCGGCGACTATATTGCAAGCCTCGTGCTCCCGGAAGTTGAAAAACGCTTCCCCGGCACGCCGCAGTACGGCGTGGGCGGTCCGCGCATGCGCGCAGAGAATTTTCATGCCTGGCACGATATTCGGGAGCTCTCCGTGCGCGGCTATGTGGAAGTGCTCATGCACTTGCCGCGGCTCGTGCAGCTTCGGGGCGAACTCGTGCGCAGCATTTCCGAGTCAAGCCCCCGAGTTTTTGTGGGCGTTGATGCACCGGACTTTAACCTCGGCATTGAGCAGAAACTGCGCCGCCGCGGTATTCCGACCGTGCATTTTGTGAGCCCGGCCATTTGGGCCTGGCGTCCGGAGCGCATCCACCAGATCCGCCGAGCGGTTGACCATATGCTCTTGGTCTTCCCCTTCGAGCAGGAGATTTATAAGCGTGCCGGCATTGACGCAACGTATGTCGGCCATCCCTTGGCCGGCGTAATTCCGATGAAGCCCGATACGGAAGGCGCTCGCCGTGACTATGGTCTGATGGAGGATTCGCTCCCTGTCGTGACGGTCATGCCGGGCTCGCGCATTGACGAAGTCAAAGGCTGTGCGCCGGCTTTCTTCGGCGCCATCGAAAAGCTCCTGCATCGCTTCAGCGACATGCACGTTCTTATCCCGGCAGCGGACGAGGCGGCGCGTGAGCGCATCATCTTCATTGCGGGGCAGTACGCCCGCTTGGCGCAGCGCATGATCGTGCGTGTCGGCGAAAGCCACCGCATGATCGAGGCCGCCGATGCAGTGCTCTGCGCTTCCGGGACGGCAGCGCTCGAAGCGGCGCTTTACAAGAAACCCATGGTTGTGGGCTACCTGATGCCGGCGCTCACCGGTCTCATCATGCAGAGGAAGGGGCTCATTCGCTGCGTATCGCTGCCCAATATTTTGATGGGCGAAAACGTGGTGCCGGAATTCCTGCAGTATTACTGCCGCGCAGATCAGATCTCCTGGGCGCTGCAGGATGCACTCACCAACGACGCGAAGCGTAAAGAGCTGGTCGAACGGTTTACGGCGCTTCATGAAAGCCTGAAGGCGGATACGCCCTCGCTGGTCGCTGAAGTGCTTGAATCCAGAGCGCTTCGCCGCTGGTAATGCCGGACCAGCAGCAGCTCTCGCTCTGCGCGAGCTGCGGATATACCGGCGTGTCCATCCAAGATGCGCCGGTTTGATTTTATGGACTCACACTCTCGTCACTTACGCACCATGCCGCGCCGCAGAGCATCTTTACCTTCTGCTTCTCCCGAAGCTGCGCTCAGAGACAATCTTTTTTTCTGTGACGGTGAAGGTGAAGCGCATCTGCCGCTTTTAACGGCCGGCGTGGATGAAGCGGGGCGCGGCCCGTTAGCGGGGCCCGTCTGCGCCGCGGCAGTGATTCTGGATCCCGAAAATTCCATTGAGGGATTGGCGGACTCAAAGAAGCTTTCGGCCAAAAAGAGAGAAGCATTGGCGCCCATCATTCGCGAACGCGCGCTGGCCTGGGGCATTGGCTGGGCCACGGTGGAAGAGATTGACCGCGTCAATATTCTCAATGCCACCTATCTCGCCATGGAGCGTGCTGTGGCGGCGCTCAAGAGCCGCAGCGGGAGCGTGACGCCAGAATATATTCTGATCGACGGCAATCGCCGGCCACCCCATCTGCCCTGCATGTCCGACACCATTGTGAAGGGAGACGACAAAGTGCCGGCCATTTCGGCCGCATCCATACTCGCGAAGACGGCTCGAGACCATTGGATGGCTGAACTAGATCAGAAGTGGCCGGCTTACGGCTTTGCCAAACATGCCGGCTACGGCACGGCTCAGCACCTCGATGCCTTGAAGCGTTTGGGACCCTGTCCCGAGCATCGAACGACTTTTGAACCCATCAAGTCCATGCTGAGCGAAAAAAAGACGCAGCATTCTTCCGATGCAGCAGCGAATCCTCTCAGCCAAGCGTGAATCATGACTTCTTCTCAGCATCTCTATATCGAAAGCGACGCCAACCCCCGGCTCAAGCGCTGGAGACGGCTGGCCTTGGAGGCCAAGGCCGTCAGGCGCGAGGGCGCGACGGTTCTCGAAGGCATTCATCTCCTGCAGACTGTGCTCGAGCATCCTGAGGTGAAAATCAACGCCGTAATGCTTCCCGAAGGGCGCACGACAGCAGAAGCCAAAGCGCTCGCTGAGCGTGCGGCGCAGACTTCGGGAACTCGGCTTTATGTTTTGAGCGATCGTCTTTATGACGCCATTTCACCCGTGGAAAACGGCGTGGGCGTCATGTGCGAAATTGCGCTTCCAGCCGCGCCGGCGCCGGAAAAATGGGTCGCCGCGGATGCCCTCTACCTTGACGGCGTTCAGGATGCCGGCAATGTCGGAACGCTGATCCGTACGGCTGCTGCCGCGGGCGTGCGGGTTGTTGTTGCGGGTCCGGGGACCGCTGGTTTGTGGACGCCGCGGGTGCTGCGCGCAGGAATGGGAGCGCACTTTGCGGTGGATTTGGCCGAAGGCATCTCGATAGAAAAATTCCGGGCGGACTATCGCGGAAGACTCCTTGCGGCCGATGCCAGAGGCGGCGTCAACCTTTTTGATGCGCCTGACTATACCGCCGCGGGACCGATCTGCTGGCTGATGGGGGCTGAAGGTCCGGGGCTTTCCGTGAAGGCGCTCGAGCTTGCCGACGAACGCTATTGGATTCCGATCAGCCGGTCGGTGGAGTCCTTAAATGTCGGCGCGGCGGCGGCCGTCTGCCTTTTCGATGCTGCGCGCCGTCGGCTCACGCAGCGTCATTGATATATTTCAACTGCTCTGCATTCAAGGCAAAAGGGCGCATTACGGTGAGCGCTTCGGGTTGCCGGTAGACTGTTTTCCCGTTAGCATTCCGGCCTTTCCGCAGTCTCCCAGGGCGGAGCGGTTTCACCGAAATTTTTTCAGGCGTATCAGCCGTTCACCAAGACCCACGCGTTAAGGTTCAAGATGCTCAACTTCTCCTATGCCAATCCCACCCGCCTCGTTTTCGGCCGCAGCGCCGAACATGAAGTCGGCCGCGTGATGACCTCCATCCTGGGGCGTCCGGGCAAGGTGCTGGTGCTTTTTGGCGGCGGATCGGCCCACCGCACCGGCATTCTGGAGGCAGTGGAGGACAGTCTGCAGGAGTCGGGCTTCGCCGTGATTGAAATGGGCGGTGTGCAGCCGAATCCCCGGATGGGATTTGTCCGCGACACGATTGACTGGGTGCGCGATCAGGGCATTCGTGCGGTGGTCGCCGTGGGCGGCGGTTCGGTGATCGATACCGCCAAGGCTGTGGCGGCTGGTCTGGAATATGAAGGGGATGCCTGGGATTTCTTTGCCGGCCGTGCGCAGGTTGAGCGGGCATTGCCGGTCTTCGCGGTATTGACCATCCCTGCGGCGGGTTCAGAGCAGTCCATTCGTGCCGTGATCACGCATCACGGCACGAAGACCGGCATCGGTTCGGAACACATTCGCCCCAAAGCCGCCTTCATCAATCCGGAGCGTTTCTCAACGCTCCCGGCCATTCACATCAGTGCCGGCGTCTGCGACATGCTCTCGCACATCTGCGAACGTTACTTTTCCAACACCGCCGCCACTGATTTTGTGGATGGGCAGGCCGAAGCGGCGCTTCGAACCATTATTGAGTTCGGCCCTAAAGTGCTTGCTGATCCTTCGAACTATGACGCCTGGTGCCAGATTGGTCTGGCCGGTTCATTTGCCCACAACGGCATCTTCGGTCTTGGCCGTGAAGAAGACTGGGCGTGCCACGCGATTGAGCACGAAATCTCGGGGTGGAACGAATCCATTATTCACGGCTGCGGGCTTGCCGTCGTTATGCCGGCCTGGATGCAGCAGGTTTGCCATGTCAATCCGAAGCGCTTCGCGGATTTTGCCCGCCGAGTCATGGGCGTAGGACAGGATGCGGATGATGCTGCGGCCGCCGCGCTGGGCATTGAGGCCTTTAAAGGGTGGTTGAAGACGATGAAGCTGCCGTTAACGCTTCAGGAGCTCGGTGCGGTTGACTGTCCCATCGAGGCGCTCGCTCGCCACTGCTGTCGCAAAGGTGCGGTAGGACACTTTAAGCCGCTCGAAAAAGCGGATGTGGAAGCACTGCTGCGCGCTGCGCAGTAATCCGCTGATGGGATGACGGGAGAACGCATCATGGCGCAGCAAAATAAAGGCAAAGGCCGCTCGAGACGCAGCGGCTCAGGCAGCACGAAGGGACAAAACACCCTGCAGCACCCGGGAGCGGTGCTCGCACAGATCCTCGAAGATACTCCGACGGCGCTCGCCGCTAAATGGTTCAGTCTCAGTGAAGCGGAACTGTTGGCCGTGCTCGAAGGCCGCGCACCGATGACTGCCGCTATGGCGCAGCAAGCCGGCGCCGTATTCGGCACGGGTTCTGCGCCTTGGTTAGAAATGCAGTCCGCATGGGATGCGGCCCATGCAGAGATCAATGCTTCGCAGCACTGATGGATTTGTCAAAAGCAGAGCGCCTTGAAAAGGATTTTCTTTCAAGGCGCTCTTCTTTTAGCGGATACTTTGGCGTCCGAATTTGGGGAGCCCTGGATCAGCGCTTCAGGAGATCCGTAATCGTCATGGAAAGCAGGGGCGACGTACGCTTTTCGACTTCCGCCTGCACGAGCTTTCCGGCGAGCGATGTCAGCGTTTTTTCAAGTCCCTTCTTGGGGTCAGAGAGGAGCAGATTCATCGCCGGCTTGGGGCAGCTTTTCATGACGAGCTGCGTGAGTGTTGTCTGAGCTTTCTTCTCTACGGTCTTAATTTTGGCGGCAGGAATGGTCTGCACGGACTTAGCGGCTTCGGTGCGTCCGAGCGCTACGTAGGCCCACTGCAAAAAGGTGGTCTTGTCTTGAGCGGAAGTGTTGGCATAGAGGCAGTCGGCAAGTTCATCGGCGGCCGAAGCGGCGCAGGCTGTGCCGGCGGCGCATGTCGAGAAGAGCGCGCAGAGGCAGAACTTAAAGAGAGCGGGTTGGGAACGCAGCACGAAGAAACCTCCAAAAAACGGTTGGAATCGTTTGAGATAAGGTGCAGCGGATTATCTCGCAGCAAACCTGCCGGGAAGTATAGGCGAAGAGCGAAAGGCTACACTTCCGAGTGCATCACCGCTGCGGATCACCGTCCCGCTGTGCGGAGAGACTCCCTTTTCACTTTTCCTCAAACCTGCGAACGACGCCTTTATATGTATCGCCTTATCGACAGCAGCTACACGCTTGCCGACATCGGCCGCTTTACGGAACTCTCTATCCGCCGAGGTATTCCGCTCGCTTCGGTCGTTAAGACGGAGCCCCGCGATCGCCGTGTCGTAGTGGGCGCTGCGCTGCTTTTTGTTCCAACTGTTGCATTTTCTGAGGAAACGCTCTTGCAGCGCTTTGAAGGTTTTTTGCAGGGTGCGGGCAGTTGGCTTAAGGCAGAACCGGCGGAGCTTTTGGCGTCAGCTTTGGAGGAGGGGCTCCTCGAAGCGGCCGAAGACCCTCAAGACGGTGCTCCCGCCCTCGCGTCTCGAGCCGCTCCCGGGCGTTACGGCGAACCGTTTGGCCGATGAGCTTGAGGCGGCGCAGGAGATTCTCAAGCTTCGACGCGCGCGTATGCGGGAGACGCTTCAGGCTAAAAACCGCGAAGTGAATCGTCCGCCCGAACCTCCCGTTGATGCTGAGGCTGACTGCGCTTTCATGAGGATGGCGCTGGAAGAGGCACAAGCGGCCGGGATGGCCGGAGAAATTCCTGTTGGCGCCGTCGTGGTTGCGGACGGCAAGGTGATCGCCCGCGGCAGCAACGAGACGCTTCGCAGCGGAGATCCTACGGCGCATGCCGAAATCGTTGCGCTGCGTGCTGCCGCTGCCGCCCTCGCCAATCATCGGCTCACCAACACGACGCTTTACGTCACGCTGGAACCGTGTCCAATGTGTGCGGGCGCCATTGCCGAGGCACGGTGCCGCCGTATTGTCTACGGCGCAGGCGACAGCCGGCGCGGCGCTCTCGAGGGTGCCTTTCGGCTTTTTGACATTCCCGGCGTCAATCATCGTCCGATGGTGACGGGCGGCGTTTTGGCTCTTGAAGGCGAGAAATTGCTGACGGATTTTTTTACCAAACGGCGCAGTGAGCAGGCTGCGCAAAAAGCTACTGAGAGCAGCGACGCGCCGCAAAATTGCGCACAATGAGGCGGTGGTGCCGCTTTAAGGCGCTTCCATTTGCATTTTCTTGAAGTCGTTTTTTCATCATGACCACTCCTGATTTCGGTGCTTCTCATTCGCTCAATGCGCTTTACGATGCGGTGCCGGAGACGAGCCTCGCGGCATACCGCGGCCGGCGGATTGTTATTCCGGCGCCCTCCTACCAATTTCTGACGAAAACGGGGGAAATCGATCATGCGCGTCGAGAAGCAGCGTTAGGGAACTTAGAGGCGCTCGGCGCCGTGCCGACGCTGATGGCAGGCGCGCTCACGCAGGACGGCCGCTACGCGGGGCCTGACGAAGTGCGCGCAGCAGACTTTCAAACGGCGCTCACCCGGGATCCCGCTGAAGCCGATCTGGTGATGCCGATTCGCGGCGGCTACGGCATGACGCGGCTGCTGCCGCTCCTAGACTGGGAGGCTATCGGGCGCGCTGCCGTGCCCATGGTTGGGTTTTCCGATTTCACGGCTTTTAACTTGGCGCTTCTGGCCAAAACCGGCCGCGCCTCCTGGCATGGTCCGATGCTTGGATCTTTTGATAATCCGGACCCATACATGGTTGAGCGTTTCGCAGTGGTTTTCGGTGCCGAGCTCGATCCCATCGAATGGGAGGCTGATCCGCATCTCCTCGGAAAATGGGCTGACCAAACCGAGCAGCGCGCTGCTGGGCTCCTCTGGGGCGGGAACCTCTGCCTGATTGAAAGTCTGGTGGGCACGGCCTGGATGCCGCCCAAAGAGATGCTCGACGGCGGCATTCTCTTTCTTGAAGACGTGGGCGAATACGCCTACCGCGTTGAACGCATGCTGCTCACGCTGCTCGACGCCGGCATTCTCGCCCGGCAGCGGGCGGTGCTCCTTGGCGCCTTTACCAATGCGGACGATTCGATCCGTTTTTCGGGCGACCATTGCCTCGCAGATTCGCTCGCATACATTCGCCGCCGGCTGCCTGCGTCCATCCCGATGGTGACGGGACTGCCCTTCGGGCATATTGCCAAAAAGGCGACGCTGCCCATCGGCGTTATGGCCGAGCTCTCGCTCCATGCCGGCCGCGCAGCGCTTTCTTGGAAGGAAACCCCATGACCGCAGAACCGGATCGAGAAGCACGAACGAGCGGTCAGACCACGACGCGGCGTTCTGTGATTTTGTTCCTAAAGACTTTTTTAAGTCTTCCGGCCTCGCGTAGCATCACGGCACGTACGCTGATCAAGCTCTTTCTCACCTCTATGAAGCTGATGCCGGTGGCTTTGGCCGCGCAGTGCTTCGGCATGGCCGCCATTGATGCGGTCATGAGAACCAAGCCCGAGATGTTTGAGCTGCTGCTCGTTTGGTCGTTTTTTGGCTTTGCGCAGCTCATTGCTTCGCTCGCTTTTGTTCGGAGCCTGTGGCGCGATGCCCGGCGTGTGGAGCGCGTCCGTCTGTGGATTCGGCGCTGGACGATCCTGGCTTCGTGTGCCGGTCTGCTCTGGGGAGCGGCCGGTGCGGTCATCATGGTGCCGCTCGCGGGCGTGCAGCAGTTGGTAGCAGTAGCCGTGATCGTCGCCGTGACTTTTGCCAGCTGGCCGGTTTATTCCTGCTGGATGCCGTCGCTCACGGCTTTTACGCTTTTGTCGCTCACCCCCATGACGATTTCCGTGGCGGCGCAGTACGGCGTTAGTCAGGCGATCATGGCGCTGGTGCTGATCACCGTGACCGGTTTTATTCTCTATTCAGGCCGACGCCTCAACGAAATGCTTTTGTCGTCCATCTTGAACGACGACGAGAATCAGCGCCTCGTGCAGCGTCTGAAGGTTGAGGTGAATCGTACGGAAGCAGCGCGTTTGAAGACGCAGCACGAGAGTGAGCGACGTGCACAGTTCTTTGCGGCTGCCAATCACGACTTGCGTCAGCCCCTGCAGGCAATGGGCATCTTCCTCGAGATGCTCAAGCGCCGGTCAACCCCGCAGACGCTTCCTATCGTCGAGCAGCTCGGACGCACCTCAAGCACCATCTCTACCTTGGTCGAACAGGTGCTTGAAGTTACCCGCATGGAGTTTGGCCGTCTTGAACTGCATCCGGAAGTGATCTGGCTGCCGGAATTGATGGAAGAGCTCTCGCATGACTTCACGGCAATTGCTGCCGAAAAAGGACTGCGTTTTCGCGTGAAGTCCGTGCCGGCGGCGGTGTGTACGGATCCGCTCTTACTCAAGCGCGCGCTTAAAAATCTGATTACCAATGCCATCCGTTATACCGACAAACCGGGAGCGGAAGTCGTGGTCGGTGCGCGCCGGCTCGGCAGTTCACGTGTTTCGATCGGGGTTTATGACGCGGGCCCCGGGCTTACGACGGAAGACAAGGCGCGGATCTTTGAAACTTTCTATCGCGGCAGCGCCGGCAAAAAAAGCACGAGTGAAGGCTTTGGCTTAGGTCTCTCCATTGTGAAGCGCATCTGCCGGCAGCTCGGCATTGAATTCTCTATGGGCTCAAAGCTGGGCCGCGGAAGTGTTTTTCGGCTGGTGCTGAATTTGACGGAGGGCGAGCAGGTTGAAATGCTCGAACGTTCGGGAGCCCCGGCTGTTATCAACAGCCGGCTTGGAGGGACAACAGCGCTTTTGGAAGACAATCCTTTTGTCAACGAGGCGCTGAGCGCAAAGCTCTCGCTTTGGGGGACAGATGTTGTCGCCGCGCCGGCATTCTCTGAAGACTTTGTCAAACGCGTGCAAGCCTCTGCGGGCAAAACCGGCCGGCTGGTATTGCTCACCGACTACAACCTCGGCGCCGGTGAATTGACGGGATTGGAGGCTTCAACGGAACTTTCTTCGCGCTTAGGGATGAACGTTCCGACCGTGCTCTTGACCGCCGTTGCCGGTGATTTGATTGAGGCAGATTGGACTCAGGCGCGAAAGAAGGGGAAGGCAGGCCGCATGCCGGAAGTGCTGCCTCAGATTCTGCAAAAGCCCGCCGACGATGTGGCGCTCAATTCAGCGTTGGTCCGAGCGGGCCGCAACGCAGCGTATTGGCGCTCTGAAGAGCCCGTTGAGAGCGATTTGGAGGCGGCCGAAGATCCTGGCGGCGACGAAGGAAAAACCGATGGCGGCGCAGCGTCTGAGGGAGCAGCATCGTCATCCTCGGGCACGCCGGAGCCTAATGAGATCGTCCGCGGCATTTGAACGCTGCGGCAAATGAACGGCAAAGGGGCGTCAGAAGCCCTAGATTCAGATGCCGCCCTCGTTAACGAGCTGCAGCAGACCGGCGTCGTCAGAGGTGCGGCTCTGATCTTTATTGGGAAGGACTCCGGCAGGGATGATCGGGACAACTTTGCCCGTTGAGCTGGGGGCAAAGAGATGCGCCAGAACACTGTGCTGCGCTACGTCTTCAAGGGTATAGGCGTTGAGCGCCTCATAAAAAACGTTCTGAGCATCGTTAAGTACCTTGATCAGTGGACAGCCGCGGCCGAAATTGCAGGGCGGATCCTTGCAGTTGATCAGACAGTCGTCACCCTCGAGCGTTCGAATCACGTTGCCCAGACGGAGCTTTCTGGCTTGGGGGTCGAGCCCCAGACCGCCGGTACGGCCGCGCTGAGTAGCGAGCCATCCTTCCTGACTCAAACGATGGACGACCTTAACGACATGATTGCGGGTCCAGCCGATGCGCTCAGCAATTTCCGTCACCGTCGTACGGTCCTGCGACGGGCGTGCGCAGAGGTACATCAGCACGCGAAGCGACAAGTCGGTGAAACGGGTAATGTGCATGGGAGGAAATGAGCTTGCAGAAAATAAAACAACGCCGTTCGGACGCAATGCCCGGAACGGCGTCGAACGCTGGGGGCGTCAGCAGACGCACCCCTGAGCGCTGAGTGTACTCGGAAAATTAATCGGCCGAGCCGGTACCGAACACTTCCGTGTGGATGCGAGCCGGGATAACACCGATGTCCTTGAGGGCCTTGGAGACATCCTGCATGAAGCCGATCGGGCCGCAGATGAAGAAGTCGGCATCCGGATCCTGGCAGAAGTTGCGGATGTTGGCGGGCGTAATACGGCCGGCAGCATCGTAGTCAATACCGAGATGGTCGGCCTGACCCGGCTGGGTGAAGAAAATCCCCTTGGCGGCGTTGGGCATGCCCTTAATCGCGGCGTCCACTTCCTTCTTGAGCGGGTAGTGCGCCAGATTCTGTGTGGTGTAGAGGAAGTGCACCTTGCGCAGCGGATTTTCAACAGCGAGCGTCTCGAGCATCGGGACCATCGGGGTGATGCCGATACCGGCGGCGATGAGAACGAGCGGGTGTTCAGACTTGGCGTCTTCAAGCGCAAAACCGCCGGTCGGAGCCGAGAGTTCGACCACATCGCCCACCTTCACGCGGTTGTGAAGGATGGAGGAGACGAGACCGTCAGGAGCACCCTGCGTGCCGAGGACAAGCTTCACGGAGATGCGCAGCATGCCGCTGCCGGCAGCCTGCGACAGCGTGTACTGACGCGGCTGGGCGATCTGCATGGCCTTCGAGAAGACGCGCACGGTCGTGTACTGACCCGGGAGATAGCTGGGAACCGGGCCGCCGTCGGTCGGACGGAAGTAGAAGGAGACGACGTCTTCGGATTCCTGAACGCGGTTGACGCATTCAAAGGGACGCCAGCCGGACCAGCCGCCTTGAGCAGCGGTCTGCTGGTTGTAGATGTCCTGTTCGGCCTTGATGAGGATGTCGGCGAGCATGCCGTAGGCAGCGGTCCAGGCATCAATCAGTTCCGGCGTAGCGGCGGCACCGAGCACTTCCTTAATGGATTCAATGAGGTGGTGACCGACGATCTGATACTGCTCGGCGCGAATGCCAAGCGAGCAGTGGCGCTGAGCGATCTGCTTGACGGCGCCGAGGAGGTTTTCCGGATGCTCAATGTTCTGTGCATAAGCAAGCACGGCAGCGGCGAGCGCCTGCTGCTGCGCACCGCGAGCCTGGTGCGCCTGATTGAAGACGTTGCGCAGTTCGGGGTTCTTCGAAAGCATGCGCGCATAGAAATGCTTGGTGAGATCGACGCCGTGGGCCTGCAGAACGGGAACGGTGGCCTTGACCAGTTCGATCTGATGAGGGGTCAACATGAAAACTTCTCCTTAATTGAACGGATAATGTTGAAATTCTGGGGATTTTGGGGCTCTCGTCCTCTTGATTAGACGGGCCGCCTGATGTCTTGGGGACATAGTAGCACGCTTGCGGCGAAAAAGATGTATTTTCAATACATCTTTTTATTGCAGAATGTTTATGCCAGTTTTCAATGTATGACGCAAGAAATGAAAATTGGATTTTCGAAATGTGCAATAGGGAAGTTCCCTCAGTACATCCCTTCGGCGGTAATCGATGGGTGTATTCTTGCAATCTACTAGCGTTAACTATCTGAATAATATGTAAAAATGACATTACAATTAGAAATAATTAAATTCTGAAAGGGCTTGTGAATTCAATGTGGCGGCAGTTATACTTTCACCTGTGTCCGGACGGTTCGATCAACGTTTGGTGGTTTGGTTGATTTATCCGAACGCCGTCTGCCCAGCAGGCGAAAAATTTGGTTGATCGCGCATCGTGCGCATGCCACAGCTGGTCCCTGCGGCATGCGCTAACCGAAGGAAGACTTCGACGGTTTTCCTGAAAGCTGAAAACGGTGCGGGATAGGACGCGTTTCCGAGGGCATGCTCGAGAAATAGACGTTCCGGCTCCGAGAGGAGCTGCAAAGCCTCAGCGGCGGTTCGGGTTTTTCTCCTTTTCCCGAACCGCCGTTTTATTTGAGCGTCAGTCAAGGGTCTCCGAGAAGATGTGCTTCAAAGTCATGTTAGGCTTGGGGCGCACAACACCAACTCACTCGGAATATCTTTCATGCGGTTTTTCAGCAGGTCGGGCTGCGGCAAGTTCAGTGCTGTCATATCTGCAGGTCTTTCAGCCGCAGCACTATTGATGATCTCGGGCTGCTCAGTGGTGCAGGTCAATGGTACTGAGCGTACTGCGGATGATGCTTTATGCCTTGTGCGGCCTCAGATTGCGGACCCTGCGCTGCATAAGCTTCTGAAAGATCTGCTAACGCGCAAACGCTTCAAAGTGACGGAACTCGCTCCAGGTACTTCACCGAACGTTTGCCGGCAGACGCTGGTGTATCGCTGGGGCGTGGAACAGTATTACGTCCCGGCTCTTGTTAAACAGTATCCGGTGGCCTTTGATTTCTATGAGTCGGGCGTTAAAGTGGCCAATGCGAGCTTCGACCCGACGCGCAACCTGATTTCTCCGCACGTGAAGTTCGTGCGCAGTTCCCGCTATTGGGCGCGCACTTTGGATAAGCTTTTTCCGGGGCGGCCCCTGGTAGGCGACTAGGATCGCCGATGCGGCTGACGAGGCCGGCCTTTCATAGGCTGATAAAAAAGCGGCGCTTAGAAACCTTCTAAACGCCGCCCGCATCACGATGGATGCATCGCAATGCACTCTGTCATGCCGCCCAGAGCTTCGGCTTCATGAGAAGTGAAGAACGGGACGGCAAATTTGTCACGCAAGACCGGTGATACGGCCGTTTTGCACGTCGATGGACATGGCCGCAGGCTTCTTGGGGAGCCCCGGCATACGCATGATGGACCCCGACATGGCCACCACGAAACCCGAACCGGCGTTGAGAATCAGACGCTCAATCGGAAGTGTAAAGCCCTTCGGAGCGCCAAGCGCCTTCGGATCGGCTGTAAGTGAGAACGGGGTTTTGGCGACGCAGACCGGCAGTTTGCCAAAGCCGAGCTCCTCAATGCGCTTGAGATCCTTGAGCGCAGCGGGAGCGAGCTTCACGCCGTCGCCGCCGTAGACCTTCGTGACAATAGCGTTGAGTTTGTCAACGATGGGCGCATCGGCCTCGTATGTGTGCACTAAGGGATGGAAATCTTCGGCCGCGGCAACGACTTCGCGAGCGAGCGCTTCGGCGCCTTCACCGCCCTTAGCAAAACCATCCGAGACGGCAAAGCGGACGCAGAGTTCGGCGCAGCGGGCGCGGATCACTTCGATTTCAGCTTCAGTATCCGTGTGGAAGTGGTTGAGTGCCACAACAATGTTCGGTCCGAACTGCTTGAGGTTGGCGATGTGAGCATCCAGATTGACGATGCCGCGCTTGACCGCTTCAAGGTTGGGCTCGCCGATTTCGAGAAGCGGCACGCCGCCGTGCCACTTCAGCGCTTTGGTGCTCGTAACGATGACAACCGCGGCAGGTGCGAAGCCGGCGGCGCGGCACTTGATATTAAAGAACTTCTCTGCGCCGAGATCGGAACCAAAGCCC
>ERZ780208.1221-NODE-1221-length-21574-cov-8.008458_pt1 | contig 21574 bp, 17 predicted proteins | sample MGYA00511167_ERZ780208 | MGnify/ENA primary metagenome ERZ780208 (study PRJEB29588, sample SAMEA2159202) | human gut metagenome | biome: human gut; feature: human-associated habitat; material: faeces | place: Denmark | collected 2008/2010 ...
TACGTCTGCTCCCCTCTGTCTGTGAACAGATAATTATTCAGCAGACCCTATTTAAGCAATATTTGCAAGATACGAAAATTTAAATGAAAAAATTATAGAAAATGTATTTAAGAGGGTGTATCAAAATTCAATTTTAGTTCAGTTAAACTTTCGATTTGAAACTTGAACATCCATAAAGGCAAAAAGAAGAGTCGTATCATTACTCAAAACAGAGTTTGATACGACTCTTTTTTAGGTCCTATAGTTACAATCTGTAACTTTTCAGAGCGGTCATTCTAATTTTGATACACCCTCTTAAAGCCTACCTTTTTATTACATCTTTCTTTTTCTTCTCACCCCAAGGCATATCTGACGGTGAGCCTCCTCCACCAGTCCCGACATGAGCTTGTGCCGGACCACCGCTTGCCATTATGAACGCAGCACCAAGCAGTTGGGTTTGCGCTTCGCTCACCTGTTCCTGTGGTTCAAAGACGGCATTGACAAACTCCTCGTCTGTCAGTTCTCCACGAAAATATTTTTGGGCAGTGGTATATGAGACACTGAATTTTGTAGTCTCGAACTCTTCATTCTCAACTTTCGTCCAGATATGGAGAGATGGGTTAAGATAGTTAGGGACCCATAGTTTGGTAAGTTCCGCACCCGATGATAAGCAGTAACGCTGGGGATTCGCCTTGCGGTCAAGTGCCATAATCAGTTTGTCCTTGTTCTCGATTTCCTTATGAATTTGCGAGATTTCCGATTGTAGCCGTTTGATAGTGGTTTCAAGTTCACCCTGCTTAATCAAGGCTTGACGCAACTCTGAACTATGCGCTTGCTGCATCCTCACCATCTTGCTTTTCATGTCATCCAACTGCTTTTTCAAGGCATCATTTTCTTTTTCCAAATCTGCATATTTGCCTTTCCCGAACAGTCTTGCAGCACCGGAAATAATGGCATTGCCGTTCTCACGGTTTGCCTTGTCCTGCTTCCGTGCAATCTCTTCATCTAGGTCTTCGCTGATTCTCTCGCGTACATGGTTCTCGTGGTCAAGGTGCCTCTTCTTGCTTGCAGCTTCCTCTACTTCGCGCTTCTGTTTGGCTATGATGAAGTCCGTGCGTTCCAGATGAGCCTTGCCGGTTTCTTCTTTTCGAGTGCCACGTTCCATGTCCAGACATTCCGCTACCATGTCCTGCATCAGGCTCATATCCTCCCTGCCGAGCTTATATGACTTACCCGTCTCATGGTTCATCCAGTCCCATACAATATGAGCATGGCAGTTCGGCTTCCACGTGGAGTTGTCTCCCAGTGTACCATAATGTCCCTCGTCCAGATGGATGAAGATTTGCAGGGCGGTGATGCCCCAACGCTCATGACAGCGGTCGCAGTAAACTCGCAACTGCTCAATGGTTGTGTCCCGTTTGCATACTACCACACTCTCACGAAGCGGAGAACTGCCACTGATGACTTTTGTCTTGCCGGTCTTCTTGTTTGCGATTGTCCGCTCCTTGGTCTGCATCGCCCGTCCCGTTTTCTCCTTCACCATCCGGGCTATGTCATTGTAATAAGTGGTCAAGTCTTTGCCCTCCATGAGCGATGATACCCATGAAGAGTTCTGCGGTGTGAGGTCTGTCCTGATATAGAATTTCTCTTTGTCGATGTGTTTCAAGTATTCGGGAGTGCGCCTGTTGTGCGCCTCGCTGCTGCCAATGTTGCAAGGCTTGATATGGTCTGATGTCTGTGCCATTCTTCTATGATTTTATATGAATAATACTATAATTGGATTAGGGTTATCAGGGAGCATCCCTGAGCGGAGTTTCCAAAGAGAGGGTCACTCTTTGGTCGGATAGCATAGGGCTGAAAGTCCTTGCCGGGGTGTCGGGGCAGAGTCTCGACCGGGTTCTTAGGGCAGAGCCATAAGTCCCTCGGAAGAGCCCACAACTACGGAAGCGGAGCGTGTAGTTATAGTGGGCTATATGAGCGGCAAGCCCTATAACCGGCAAGCCGGGCTTCATCCGTCTTCCACGACAGGAACAAGACCGAGCGTGTCTATAAGAGTCTGCAAAGTAGGATTGCGTCTGACCATCTCACGGAGTGTCCTTTCCACAGCGGCAAGAGGTGGGTTCTCATCCCTTTGCTTGTCCTCTTTCCATTGGTGGAGTATGAGGTCGGCAATGTCCACCTTTGCGGCACGGTTTTCCTCTGTGGCGTTCCTCTCCAAGAAGTCCGAAACCGTGACACTGCGACAAAAGGAAAAAACTTTTGTCCGTTCCGTCCATTCACGGTAGCCGTCCACGTCGGGGAAGAAGATGACCGTCCTCCCGGCAAGCACCTTCATCTTGTCAATAGCCAACTGGCTTTTCCCTCCTGTGGCGAGCCATACGCAGTCGGAATATTGGATTGCACAGACAACGGCTGTCTTCTCGGATTCCACCACAGCTACTACTTTGTCGCGGTTTGCCGATGCCGACAGCAGGTGTTCGCCGAACAGACACTGGGAGAGTGTCCAATCCTGATTGAACACTGCCTGCTTTTTCAACAGACAATGCACCCAGTTCACACCCTTGTCCTTGATGCGGTGTCCGTCTTCCTTGTTATATGCGATAATCTTTCCACCACGCACACGGTTATCCTTGTCAATCTGCCAGTAAATAGTATCTCCATCCCGGGTCGCTCCTATACGGTAGTCTTCCAATACACGTTTGAGAACCGCCTCATTATCCTTTTGCAGGGAAAAGAGAAACTGTATCAGATGGCTGTTGTCACTGCGTGAGCGTCTGACATATTCCATTGGAACGGTATTAATGGACTTGTTCCTATGAGTGTCCTTTCTGATAACCGTGTTCGGGTATTGCCGTGTTTCAGACAGATTCCTATCCGGATGGTCTTTGAAGTACTCCTTCGGTGGATAGTGGTAGCCGCATCCGCTCTCATGGTCGCACCTGCCCACGGATTTGTCAAGCGGTTGTCCATTCTCGTCCACGTAATAGGTGAAGCAATGCCGACCACCACACTTGGGGCAGGTATGCCTGTCGTTCCTTGTCTGGTATTTCTGTAACTCATATCTCATAATCGGTTCACTTTATTTATTGCCTTGCATCTGTCCACCATGTCCCACCTGTGTGCCCCAGTACGACTGGGATGACCGGGACGGTGGGACAGACGGGACACACAGGGACACTTGGAATAGAGTATTGTTTGTACAAAGCAACTGTCCCATGTGTCCCGAACAGTCCTGTTTGTACCATGTTCCCATAGGGGAAAAGTGGGACACTTAGGACATCATGCACTCCGGTTGTGTCCCTCATAGCTTGCAGTATCTTTCTGCCGTGGTCTTTGATATGTTGAGCTGTTTCCCGATTTCACGGTATGAAACGCCCTGCGAGTGTAATGCCTTGGCTTCATTCTTTAATCTGGCTCTTTCTTCCTCTGTTATCTCCTTAAGGTGGACAGCTTCTGTGGTATAGCCCACTGTCACGAATTGCAGGAAGTCATTATTCTTCTCAATGGAGCATACGATCACATTGTCCGCACCATACTCAAAACTCCCGTATCTGACTTTGAGCTGCTTGATATATCTGAGGTTCCCATCCTTGGCGGACTTGCCTATGGCGAAAACGCTGTCAAAGAAGTTATACAGTTTCTTGCTCCCGGCAAGGTCGTTCTGCGTGATGGGCATGTTCAGCGGACGCTTGGGTGTGTGAGCCAGTATCAGCATCGAAAGCCCGTACTTTCGTTTAAGCTCCATCAGTCTTGACATCAGCTTTCCCGCGTCCTCGCCTTTCTCTGAAGTCAGGCACAGATAGGAAAGATTGTCGATTATCAGGATTTTGCATTCCGCTTCCACAGACAGTTTCTCTATCTCCATGATAAGAGCATCCTCGAAGCTGGTGTCAGGATATTCATAGTCCCTTGCTATCTCCACACGGTACAGATCTGGAGGGAACTCGTGGTACTTGCCTGTCGTCTCGTCAGTATAGCGTAGCTGGAACTGCTTGTCGGACAGCTCAAAGTCAAAATAGAGGACTTTACGGCTTTTGGCTATGCTGCTTGCTATCTGCACGGCATAGATGGATTTGCCGAGATTGCTGTCAGCGAACAGGCAGCACACTTCTCCCTCATACCAGAGCGATTTCCAGAGCGGTACAGGGTCGGGGCGGTTTGCCGCCTCCTGTATGGTGCGGTTTGCCGTCTTGACCGTGAACATGCCTGTCCTTTCAGGTACGTTCTCCGCCTTTTGCCTTTGACACTCCAGTTCCGCACCGATAGCGGCTATCACATTGAAAGGCTGTTGTGTAGAGGAAACCTTCCCATTGGTGTTATTCTCGTCAACATTCTCCATAACTACCATGTCCTTTTGTTGGGTTTGCGTCTATTGGCAGCAAGGATGGCTGCGTTCTGTTCCTCATCGGTCAGCGGAACTGGATTCTTTCGGTTGCACTCCAGCCACTTGTCAAGCTCGTCCTGATAGAGGACATACCGCTTGCCGGGCTTGGTTGCAGGAATGGTGCCGTTGCCCAGTTTCATATAAAGGGTACGTAGCGGTATCTTCAGATATTCCGCTGCTTCCTCCACCGACATTGGGCGGTGGGTGTTCTCCTTGCGTTGTCCGTGTTCCTTTTGAAGACTGGTGAGCATCTGCTTCATGCCGATTACCTCATCCCGAAGCTCGGCCACGACCTGCGGGAGGTCGTTGAATGTAAGTTCGTTTGTCATACTTTTGAAAATTAAGTTGTGGCAAAGGAACTGAATGATATACCTGTGATACAGGTTATTGATGATAATCGGCGGATAATCCTGAGATAACTGTACTATCAAGGAACAGGGCGTAAAAAGGAGGTAAAAAAGTAGGGAATAAGGAAATATAAGCAGGTGCTGTATTGCAACCAATAAGCAACACAGGACACTATGACATATAACAAAAAGGGAAGCCCGTAAGAGCCTCCCTGCATTATAGTTGTAAGTATTAGAATAAGACGGTTATAGTTAAAAGTGGAAAATATAATTGTCAGTGTGAACAGGCCGATCAAGTTTTATGTGCCCGTCATCAGGTGAGCAGGTCAGACTTCTTTCCAACGATTTGGATTCTACATCCTTCAGTTCGTTGGGGAACAGGGATTTGATGAAATCGGCCTGTATCTTCCCTGAATATCCGTTTTCAAAGCCGAGCCTTGCGGCTATGTTCCAGATGAAATGCTTGAAAGAGATAGTCTTCAATTTGTCCTTGTAGTCATGAATCGTTTTTAACTTGACAGGTTTAGGCTCATGGTTCGGATTATCACACCATGCCCGGATTTCATTGCGGAGCAGGTCAAGCTCGTTTTCCTCCATGAATGGTGACATCACCCTACCTACATAATCTATGATAGGATTGACAAGTTTTTGATGTTCCTCCTGTTTCTTGCGCTCAAACTCGACACAGTGGGCTTTGTATTCTTCGGCAGTCATCGGTTGAACGGTGGCAACAGGATGTTTAACATGCTCCTTATCGATTCCCGGTCCAACTGCTTCTGTGACATTAGGTCTCGTCTTTGATGACCAAACTCTCATCAAGTCAACAGGCAGGTACTGGAACAGTACCAGATACAACAGCCATAACAGGACATTGCAGCCAAAGAAGGAAACGGTGTTTACAAACGTGCTTCCTCCGAAGTCTTTGCCGACTTTGCAGGACAGGATGAGCGACACGGCAAGGATGGCTGTGCCGGGAAGACCATAGAAAAGGCAGGTCTCTTTGCTGATAATCGTACTCAAATTTCTCATGCTTTATAATTTTTATTGTTCGAAATTACGTCTTACTGACGGTTATTTACAGCAAAGTTACTATGGCGGTTTGGGTATATGCGAAAATAGATGCAGGTAAATGCAGTTATTTATGACAAATTAATATTGGAGTATGATTTCATACTCAGAATCATACTCCAATCGCTTGTAAGACAGCAAAAACGATAGAATGACGCTATTCTGCCTTGCGTTTCAATGTGATGCGGTTTGCCGCCTCCTTCTTCCTGCTGTCAACGCTGTCAAGATACCGCTGTGTGGTAGTGAGGTTCTTATGACCGACAAGTTCCTGTACGGTTCGGGAGTCCGTTCCTGCCTCCAGTTGCAGAGTACAATAGGTGTGCCTGCTTGAATGGTAGGTGATATTCTTGGTGATGCCTGCCGCCTTCAGCCATTGTTTGAGCGGTGCCTGTGTCATGTTGTCCTTGAAACCGGGGAATACAAGCCCTTCCCTTGTATCGCTGTCTATCAATGCCAGTGCCTCGTCCCCGATTGGATTGTGGATTATCTGTTTGGTTTTCTGCATACGGGTGGTGATATAGAGAGCCCCGTCCGCTTCGGGCTGTATCATATCCCAAGAGAATGTCTTGACATCGCTCTTTCTCAGTCCTGTAAGGCAGGAGAAAAGAAAAGCGGTCTTCAGGACGGGAACATCACAAGGTGTTTCTGCCAGCCGTATGAGTTCTTCCGCAGACAGTCCCACCTTGTCTGTCGGGATGCTCTCGGCACGTTCCAGATAGGGACATGGATTCTCCTTTATCTTCCTGTCACGGTGGGCGGCATGGAGCGTGCCGAGAAATGCGGACCAATAACTGGCAATTGTATTAGTGTGCAGTTTGCGCTTGGTATGGATTACCTGATGCGTGGTGCGCAGGTATTCAAGGAACTTGTTGCAAAGCTCCACATTGATTTCGGCAAAGGTACATTTACCGCCCGTGAACTGGCAGAAGTGCAGGAACGCCTGCTCATAACGTGAGTTCTTCTTACCGGCATACTTCTTAAAGAAATCAATGAAACTTCCGTTGAGTTTGTTGCGGTCGAAGAACTCATAACGCTCGTTTACAATTTCTTCGTACCTACGGCAGCGCAGGGCTTCGGCTTTCTCCGACAGCCGGGCATTGTAGTCTTTCTCACGCTGTGTCTTAGGGTGTGCGTAGATGTAGATGCCGAGTGATTCATGACGCAACACCTTGTTGGTGGTCTCGTCACGGTAGCCGGGATAATAGTCGAGGAAATATGACAGCATCTTGCCGCCCTTGATTTTCCGTGTGTAAAGGTTCACGGTCTTACAGATATTACTCATAGTCTTTCTTGTTGTTGATGAATACTACAGGGTGGAGCGTCTCTCCACGGTGCAAAGGAAATGAATGATATGCCGTTGATAGCAGTTAATGATGATAATTGACAGATAAACGTATTATCATTGCTATTTACAACCCTTTGGCGGTTCTTTCCGCCATCGCACGCTCTACATCGGCACGAAGTAGTAGATTTCTTACACCCACTTTCTTCTCTATGCCATGAACTTTGGTGATATGGTGGATGTTGGCTTTCGACAATCCGTATTTCTCTGACACATATTCCACGGTACAATAGCGTTCGTCTGCCACCATGTCCATCTGTCGCAGTTCTGCAATATGAGTCTTTGAATAATAGGTGATGCCGTATTCCTTCTTCGTGGGAATGCTGTGGCGGTATGCGTAGGCACGGATGGCGGTCGGCTTCATGCCGAACACCTCGAACACTTCGTCCGTGGTGAGCCATTCGGTGATAGTAGAGGTGTCAACGGTCAGCCCGAGACAGTCCTCCACATGACGCTTGCTGTAATAGTTCTTTCCTGCAATGCGGCACATGGGGATTTGGTCACGTTTGGCTGTAGTGTAAAGCCACATCTGCTTTACCTTATAAATGGACATCACCTCCTCGCCGGAGAGGTAAGTCAAAGGCTCGTCAGAAACGGGTGCGGTTTCTTGCTTCTTCTGTTGTTTCTTAAGAACTGTTGGTTTCGGTCGGTTGCCGAACACTACCTTATTATAAGGGTTGCCCTCCAGCATAGTCTCGATGTCGGTACGGCGGATTATCGCCATGCGGTTGCTGATGCGTGAGGCTTTCAGCTTGCCCTGCGACACGAGCTTATAAACGTACTGGCGCGAGCATCCCATGAGGATAGCCGCCTTGGAGAAGGTGAGGTACTCCTGCTGCCTCAGTCCTATAACAGGTTCTGCTGCCTTGAGGAAATCCTCATTCCTTTTCTTTCTCTCTTTCTTGGCTTCATCAGCACAACGAACACAGCAGTATTTCTGCATACCGCTGTTGGACGTGAATGTCCTGCCGCAAAATGCGCACTTCTTGGTTGTCTTCATTCTTCCCTTATTTTAATGTTTTACACTCTTTTCTGTGTATTCCATCGGGAAGTGAACGGAAGTCAACTATTGTCGCCTGTTGTCAACCTACTTGACTTTTGTAACGACTTTCGCATTTCGCCCAGCCTTTTGTCTCTGTCTGTGAACCGTTGTCAACCATTGTCGCCAGACTTGAATTTTGTGGCAAAAATAAAGCCCCGTACATTCACCGCGATAGAAATACGTTACAAAATTATGCGGAAAATGTCGAAGCACCAAAAACTGACTGCGAAGTGTTAAAATTTAAATAGCATTGATAATCAGGGTCTTATTTGCCAGTGTTTTTCATTATATGCAGTTAGTTACACCCTTCTAAATACACCAATAAAATGCTTCATCCCCAATCGTTGTCACCGTGTTGGGAATAGTAACATCAGTCATTTCGTTACACATATAAAACGACTTCGCTCCTACTCCCGTCACTGTATAATCCACTTTCCCATCTGCGACACCGTCCGTATTATTCTCAGAAACAACAGTTGAGGGGATTACCACCCTGCCTGACGTGGTTTCCACGCCTGCCACCTCGCATGTCTTGGCCGCTTCATCTAAAATCTTGTAGACCAAAACGGAGCCATCATGAGCATAAGTAAACGTTTGTCCTTTCACCGCCATGCCGGCAAGCAGCATAACGAAGACCAAAAAGTAATTTATTCGTCTCATATTTCCAAAATGTTTTTGTGTCCTACGGCTCCAGTTCGGACGTTAATAATTTCATGTTTATACGAAAAGACGTGAAGCCTATTGTTGCCCGCTTCACTATTTGAGGCCGTCGAACTTGCCCTGTCAATTGAAACGAGCAACGAGACCCCACACCGATATGTATATACCACTGGCCCTCTCATCGGCTAATCCATGTCTGTTCGGACAGAGATAGCCAAAAGAGGGTATGCGTATGAGACATACCCATGAGCATCATCGTTGCATGGTCTAGAATTGACATTGAAGTGTTCGACGTTCCAAATAGTCAGAAACCAAGCGCGAATAACGCCTTTTATTCTTATATCTAAAATCCCCAACCTTGTCCGCAGCCATATCCAGTTGCTTCGGCGTGGGGCGCACGCACCGCTATGAAAGACAATACATGCGGTGCAAATGTAAGAATAATATTCGGAAAAAACAAGATTGAGAGCAAAAAACTACATGGACAAAGTCACAAATAAAGTCACGAAGACGACGTTTTAACTGCTATGCTCCAGGGCTATGGAGGGACAGAAGCGTTGCACTTCTATCTTGAATCTACACACGAAGACGTCACGAAGACGACGTAAGGACACGGGCATGATTAAAATAAACGACAGCCAAAAACACAACTAAACACCACTAATTGCATGTTATCCAACGTTTTTTGGCCTTTCGTTCGCGTTTTACGGCCTTTTTAGCTATCTTTGCCAACAGAACAAACCTATTTACTAAAATGAAGAAACTGATAACACTTCTTACGGTCGCGGCGATGGCGCTGCCCTCCGCGGCACAGAACGAGAAACAGACGGAGGTGCTCAATGTGGCACGCAGTGCAAACGACTACTTCATGGCGAAGTATGCCGACCCGACAGAGCCCACCAACGTGAAGCGCATCCGCCCAAGCAGCCTTTGGACACGCGCCGTATATTATGAGGGCCTGATGGCGCTCTACGGCATTGACAAGCAGCAGCGTTACATCGACTATACCGACACGTGGGCCAGCTTCCACCAGTGGACGCCGCGTAACGGCATCAAGACGCGCGACGCCGACGACCAGTGCTGCGGCCAGACATATCTGGAGCGGTTCGTCATGACGGGCGACTCAACCATGCTCCGCCCCATACGCGAGAATCTTCAGGGTCAGATGGCCGAGACGAAGATTGGCTACTGGACATGGATTGACGCCATCCAGATGGCCATGCCCATCTATGCGCAGATGTACAAGATTACGGGCGACCGCGCCTATCTGGAGCACGGAATGAAGATGTACCGCTGGAGCCGCAACGAATGCGGAGGCGGACTGTTCAACGAGAAGGACGGACTGTGGTGGCGCGACGCCGACTATGTTCCGCCGTACAAGGAGAAGGACGGCAAGGACTGCTACTGGTCACGCGGAAACGGATGGGTTCTGGCAGCGCTTGTGCGTGTCATGGACCAGCTCTCCCCGAAGGACAAGGTATATAAGGAGGTGAAGAAGGACTTCCTCATGATGTGCGAGGGTCTGTCGAAGTGCCAGCGCGAAGACGGCTTTTGGAACGTCAGCCTCGTGTCGCCCGTGACCTACGGCGGCAAGGAGACCACCGGAACGGCGCTCTTCCTCTATGGTATCAGCTGGGGACTGCAGAAGGGCTATCTCAAGGAGAAGATCTATCGCCCTATCGCCGACAAGGCTTGGGAGGCAATGGTCAAGGACGCTGTCCACAAGGATGGTTTCCTCGGATATGTCCAGGGCACGGGCAAGGACCCGTCGGCCGGCCAGCCTGTGACCTACGACAAGGTGCCTGACTTCGACGACTACGGTGTGGGCTGCTTCCTGCTCGGAGCCGTTGAATATTATAAGCTGCTGGGCAAATAGTTTTTTTATTTTTTCGTGGAAGGAGGAATGTGGAGTGAGGAGTGAGAATTGTCTTGCAGGATGGCAAGCGGTTCTCACTCCTCATTCTGTATTTCCCGCTCCTCCACCCTTCATAAAAAGCCATTTCTCCTTCCTCGCTCCACGCTTCTCTCTCCCCTAAAGAAAAACGAAGTCGCTCTGTTACTGTTAATTAATACAAAATTAAAACCGTTTATAACCGTACTATAAGAAAAATAGGGTACTTTTGCAATAATTCAATTAAAAGTTATAGCTTATGAAAAAGATTATGCTGACGGCAATGATGCTGGTATGCGGTATCGCATACGCGGCAGCACAGGCAGAGATTAAGTTTGACAAGACCACACATAACTTCGGAAAGTTCTCCGAGTCGGCCCCGAAAGTGTCATGCACATTCACCTACACCAACACCGGCGACGCCCCGCTGATTATCAATCAGGCCGTGGCCAGCTGCGGATGCACCGTGCCGGAATATACCAAGACACCGGTGAAGCCGGGCGAGAAGGGCACAATCAAGATCACGTATAACGGAGAGGGCAAGTTCCCCGGCCACTTCAAGAAGTCAATCACTGTGCGCACAAACGGCAAGGTGGAGATGACGCGCCTCTACGTCGAGGGCGACATGGAGGAGGCCAAGAAGTAGTCTCTCACGAATCTGACCGGCCGCAATCCGCACGTCACACTCACGCTGATTGCCGGCTACCGGATATATCCATCTCAATAGGAGCAGGATAACATGATTAAATTTTACCGCGATGCGGGCTTTTTCATAGAGGCGTCATGACATGGCGTCTCTATTTTTTTGTGGTCAATCCGGTATCTGGAACATGCGGCCATATATTTCAGATGAGCCCACGTCACTCAGGAAGCCGGCAGAACCTGAATTATATGATTTGCAGCACATTCTACAAATCCATTTACGGACTTCCGCATCAGCGCACCGGCATAGCCTCATTGTCCTGTTTGTTTACAAAATCACCTCAGCGGAAACTTCCGTTCCAGCGGATTTCACGGGCATTCCGGGCCGTTTTGGGCCGTTTCTGCGGCTTCCGGACGCGCAAAAATTCATGGTTTTCACGTCCGGAAGTCCCCGTAAGGGCCTTACGGCGTTTCCAGAACTCAAATTTCCGCCGTTTTCAGACCCTTGTTTTTGTCCTGAAAACCTGCCGTTTTCCTGCCGTAAGGGCCTCCTTGAGTCGCGATAAGGGCCTTACGGGAGTGCAACGGCGGCCTTGTTGCAACGCCGTAAGGGCCCCGTTGCGACCCCGTAAGGCCCTTACGGCAAGGCGGCAACGGTTCCGCCGTTTTCCTGCGGCACGGCTATGGTCTGTATGTGACTATGAATGAGGATGTTGCAAAACGTGTAAATATAACATCGCGAAGACCCCTAATTTTTGATACGCGCATGCTTGCAATATTTGGGAGCATGGCGGAATTTTTTCATAAAGTCCATGCTCCCGTGAGCATAAAAATGGTATTTAAATTTACAAATCATTATTTATGAATATCAACTGATTGCGTCAACGTGACAAAGGCACGTCACTGCAATTTTGTAATCCACAATCCTTTCATTGCAATCACGGCTGTCCCTACAGCATGAACAAGTTCCCCCTCATTATCTTCCGGACCGATATAAAATCAGGCTCATCCGGTGTTTGGAATGATAGCCCAGGAAGCAGGGAACGGATGCGCCCGCTGCCCCTCCGGGGCGCAACCGTTCCCTGCTTCCTGGGCTATCGCTCCAAATGTCGGACGAACCTTAAATCAGAACGAATAAGAGAGTCCCAGCGAGCAATATTCATTGAACTGCCAGTAGCCCCATTCCTCATCACGTTTTTTGGCCGAGTCGTCAAGACGCGGATAGACAAAGATTGTCGTGCTGATATATTTCGTAACATTGAGCGTGATTGTGTTTTCCCATTCGAGCAGCGCTTTCTCATATGTGGTATATCCATAGAGACGGGTGACCCATTTGATTTGGTCCGTAATCTTCCATGTGAGACTTGTCGTGAGCTGCGAACCGAAATCCTCCAGCGTGTGGTGGTCGCCGATGACACCATATTTCTTCGCCAGATTCTTCCTGTCGACATAGCGGAAGTTGAACGAGAGGAACGAAAGGTTGACGCTGCCGGTCAGCCGCTTGTTGCGCGTCTCCACCGAGTAGTCCATACCGAGACCTATGTTAAGATTGAAGGGCGACATGAAGTCTGAATAGACTTTCTTGTCGTTGCTCTTCAGACCTTTGGCAAACTGTGTGTACGCCAGAACCTGAAGCGTGTAATACCAGCGTTTTGCCGCTAAAAGACCCAGCTTGCCGGTATATCGGAGGAGGTCGTTGTTGGTCTTATACTTGTGAAGCGTGTCCGAAGGCGAAGTCTGATAGCCGAGCTTCATCTCCAGCTTGTTCTCAAACTTAATGCGCTTTTTGTTGTTGTAATTCACGTTGAGGACTACGTTGCCCACCATGGAATAGTTGCTTTCGCCTCCCTTGTGCCAATTCTCCGACACATAGTTCTGCATGACCTGCAGACTGTTGTCGCCGCTGAACGTCCAGAAATTAGGACGCCTGACCATCACTTCCACCGGTGCGGCCACCGGCTCGTCGACCACCGGTGCGGCCAGCTCTGTCAGTTCGACGTTGCGGCGGACCGGCTTCTCCACGTCGGCACGTATGGAACCGACCTTGCGCAGTCCGGTCTCTGTGGCGGCGACGAGATCCGGCCGCCGCATGTACATCGAGAGCAGAGCGGCATCGATGGCGTCAGTAACGTCGTCACGGCCAGAAGCCGCCGGAGTGATCTCCAACGTCTTTACGGCAGCAGAATGATAGAATGTCGGGGGGACAAAGAGACGGAAATAACGGCCGTCAGCTGCACCTTTGCGTCCGGCAGTCAAAGCGGCTGCAAGCGAGTCGGCACGCTGCAGGGAGACTGCGAGCGAGTCGGTGTATGCCCGGAGAACGATTGTCGTGTCGGGCTTGACAGGCCGGTTGATACGGCGCTGGGCTGCTGCAGCGACAGACAGGAGCAGGGCCGCAGAGAGGATATGGATATGTCTGATATTCATTACTTGCTGTTCACCATAAGATGAGATAATGTGAGGATAGCGCAGACGAGCGCAATGTGAGCTGGCTCACATATTGCCGGGTGCAGCCTATCTTATGCAAAGATAATGCAAAGATAACCATTATTATTGGAATTTAACCAACGCCATACCCGTCAATACTAATTCTTTACCTAATCTTTGCGGGTTTCAACTTTTTTTAGTAATTTTGCGCCTTGAGTATAATTAAGGTATTAGATAAGAATCATTAAATTATATAATCGTGGCAGAAACTAAGTATATCTTCGTCACCGGCGGTGTGGTTTCATCGCTTGGCAAAGGAATAATCTCGTCGTCCATCGGCAAACTGCTTCAGGCCAGAGGCTACAACATCACAATCCAGAAGTTTGATCCTTACATCAATATCGACCCGGGAACCCTCAATCCATACGAGCACGGAGAATGTTACGTGACCGTCGACGGTATGGAGACCGACCTCGATCTCGGCCACTATGAGCGCTTCACCGGCATACAGACCACCAAGGCCAACTCGCTGACGACGGGACGCATCTACAAGGCCGTCATCGACAAGGAGCGCCGCGGCGACTATTTAGGCAAGACCATACAGGTGGTGCCCCACATCACCAACGAAATAAAACGCAACATCAAGCTGCTCGGCGAGAAGTATCACTATGACTTCGTCATCACCGAAATCGGAGGTACCATCGGCGACATCGAGAGCGCTCCGTTCCTTGAGGCCATCAGACAGATGAAATGGGAAATGGGAAAGAACGCCGTGAACGTCCATCTCACCTACGTACCCTATCTGAAGGCCGCCGGTGAGCTGAAGACAAAGCCCACGCAGCACTCCGTAAAGGAGCTGCAAAGCGTCGGAATACAGCCGGACATCCTCATCCTGCGCACGGAGAAACATCTGAACGACGAGATTCTGAAGAAGGTGGCGTCGTTCTGCAACGTCGAGAAGGACTGCGTCGTGCAGAGCGAGGACCTGCCGTCCATCTATGAGGTGCCGGTGAACATGCAGCGACAGGGCCTTGACACGGCCATCCTGCGCAAACTCGGCATGGAAATCGGTGAGACTCCGACGCTCGGTCCATGGCGCAGCTTCCTCGAACGCCGCAACAACGCTACCAAGGAGGTGCGCATCGGATTGGTCGGCAAATACGATCTGCAGGACGCCTACAAGAGCATCCGCGAAAGCCTCGCACAGGCAGGAACGTACAACGACCGCAAGACCGTCATCACGTTCATCAACTCTGAGACCATCACTGAGGACAACGTTGCCGAAAAACTGGACGGACAAGACGGCATCGTGATTTGCCCGGGATTCGGACAGCGCGGCATCGAAGGTAAGGTCGTCGCCGCCCACTACACCCGTACGCACGACATCCCGACATTCGGCATCTGTCTGGGTATGCAGATGATTGTGATAGAGTTCGCACGCAACGTCCTCGGATATGCTGACGCCAACAGCCGCGAGATGGACAGCAAGACGCCACACAACGTCATTGACATCATGGAGGAGCAGAAGAACATAACCGACATGGGCGGCACGATGCGTCTCGGTGCATACGAGTGTGTTCTTAAACAAGGTTCGCGCGTGTTCGATATATACAAGAAAGAGCACATCCAAGAGCGCCACCGCCACCGTTATGAGTTCAACAACGACTATCAGACGGAATATGAGCGCAACGGTATGCTGTGCGTGGGACGCAACCCGGAGAGCGACCTCGTCGAAATAGTGGAAATACCAGGACTGAAATGGTACATCGGAACACAGTTCCACCCCGAATATCAGAGCACCGTGCTCCATCCGCACCCGCTCTTCGTAGACTTTATAAGAACAGCAATCAAGAACAAGAAAGATGAATAAGAACAACACCATCGGTATTGTACTGATAATATTGGTGCTGATAGGTTTCAGCTGGTACAACCAACCGTCAGCCGAGGAAATTGCCGCACAGCGCCGGCAGGACTCCATAGCCACCGTGACGAGACAGAAAGCGGAAGAGGCGCAAAAGCTCGCAGCCGACACAAAAAAGGCGCAGGCTCTCGCCCAGGCGCAGGGCGACAGCACGGCTCTGTTCCATCAGGCTCTCAACGGAAGCAACAGTCAGGTCGTCCTGAAGAACAGTAAGGTGGAGCTGACGCTCGACACAAAGGGCGGCGTGGTCAAAAAAGCAAAAATCCTTGGTTTCAAGGACCGCAACGACGCCAGCGACGTGACGCTCTTCGAGGGCGGCGACCAGAACCTCAACTTCATGCTGGCCGGCAAGACGACCAACATCATCACGTCTGATCTCTATTTCACACCAACGAACGTGACCGACTCAACCGTCACCATGACGGCTGAGGCAGGAAACGGCGGTGCCGTCATACTCGACTATAAGCTCGGCGCCGACTATATGCTCCACATGTCATTCCGCACTCAGGGACTAAGCGGTATCTTCGCGCCCAACTGCAAGGAGATGGACATCGTGTGGAACGAGAAGTGTCGCCAGCAGGAGAAGGGATTTACGTTTGAGAACCGCTACGCCTCACTCACATACAAGGAGAAGGACGGCGGCACGGACTATTTGAACGAAACTTCCGCAAAGGAGAACGAAAAGATTGAAGAGGCCCTCGACTGGGTTGCCTTCAAGAACCAGTTCTTCAGCGCCGTGCTCATCGCAAAGGACGAAATCGCGGCCAACTCGCTTATGACGAGCATACCGCAGGAGAAAGGCTCGGGCTATCTGAAGCAGTATGAGGCGAAGATGAAGACGGCGTTCGACCCCACCGGCGCAAAAGCGACGGAGTTTGAGATGTTCATCGGTCCGAACGATTTCCGCCTGTTGCAGAACGTGGAGGAAGAGAGCACCTTCGGCAAGGACCTCGAACTGCAGCAGCTCGTCTATCTCGGCTGGCCTCTGTTCCGGATCATCAACCGCTGGTTCACGCTCTATGTCTTCGACTGGCTGACCGGCTTCGGCCTCAACATGGGCATCGTGCTCATCATCATCACACTGCTGCTCAAGTTCATCACCTTCCCAATGGTGAAGAAGAGCTATATGAGCTCCGCGAAGATGCGCGTGCTCAAGCCGAAACTCGAAGAGGCCACAAAGCAGTATGACAAGCCCGAGGACCAAATGATGAAGCAGCAGGCCATGATGGCTCTCTACTCCAAATATGGCGTGAGCCCGCTCTCGGGCTGTCTGCCGATGCTCATCCAGATGCCCATCTGGATTGCGATGTTCAACTTCGTGCCCAACGCCATCCAGCTGCGCGGCGAGAGCTTCCTGTGGATAAACGACCTGTCGACATACGACCCGATACTGGAGTGGAACACGAATATCTGGCTCATCGGCGACCATCTCAGCCTCACCTGTATTCTCTTCTGCGTGTCGAACATCCTCTATTCTGTCATGAGCATGCGCCAGCAGAAGGACCAGATGGTCGGACAGCAGGCTGAACAGATGAAGATGATGCAGTGGATGATGTACCTCATGCCCGTGATGTTCTTCTTCATGTTCAATGACTATTCGGCCGGCCTCAACTTCTACTATTTCATCTCGCTCTTCTTCAGCGCCGCCATCATGTGGACACTGCGCAAGACGACGGACGACGAGAAGCTGCTGGCCATTCTGGAAGCACGCTACAAGGAGAACATGAAAAACCCGAAGAAAACCAGCGGACTGGCCGCAAGGCTTGAAGCCATGCAGAAACAGGCCGCCGAGATACAGAGACAACAACGCGAAATGCAGAACAGAAGAAAATGATATGTTCTGAATGAACGGAAGGTTTTAGAATAAACGCAGGGACGCAAAGACGCAAAGGTTATTTTTAACTGGACACACACAGTAAAAGTATTCTCGGCGTCTTTGCGTCTCAGCGTATTCGATCAGAAGCTAATATTACCAACAAATGAAAACATATCGAATAATCGTTGCCGCCGTGATAGCGCTGTTCGCACACACCGGCAGCACAAAAGCACAGAATGCCGTGAACATAGGCAAGAACAACATCACACTCAGCAGCCGCCTCATGACTCCCGAAGCTCTGTGGGCCATGGGACGCATCGCCTCGGCGGAAGCATCAGCCGAAGGAAAGCAGATTGTCTATCAGGTGGGCTACTATAGCGTAAAGGAGAACAAGGGCCATCAGGTCATCTGCGTCATTGACGCCGACGGAAAGAACAACCGCCAGCTGACCACCGCTGCCGCCAGCGAGACCGACCCGACATGGGTGAACGGCCGCATCGCCTTCCTTACCGGAGGGGAGATATGGTCGATGGAGCGCGACGGCAGTGACCGCCGCCAGCTCAGCAAGACGGACGGAAGCGTCGAGGGCTTCAAGTTCTCGCCCGACGGCCGGAAGGTTATCATCATCAAGTCGATGGCGTTCAACGAGATTATCAAGAAGAACCCAGACGATCTGCCTCTGGCCACCGGCCGCCGCGTCACCGACCTCATGTATCGTCATTGGGACCACTACGTCGAGACAATCCAGCATCCCTTCATCGCCGATGTCAATGCTGACGGAACCATCGCCAGCACGATGACCGACATTCTTGAAGGCGAGCCATACGAGTGTCCGATGGAACCGTTCGGCGGAATCGAGCAGCTCGCGTGGAGCCCTTCGTCGAAATCCATTGCATATACGTGCCGCAAGAAGACGGGATTGGACTATGCCATCTCCACCGATTCGGACATCTTCCTCTATGAAGTGGACACGAAAGAGACGCGCAACCTCTGCAAGCCGGAGGGATATAAGCCCGTCGCCGTGAAGCCCACCCACACGATGAAGGACCAGAAAGTCAACAGCGAGGAGAACCTGAAGAACAATCCCGGCTATGACACCAACCCTCAGTTCTCACCCGACGGCAAGCACGTGGCATGGCAAAGCATGGCCCGCGACGGCTATGAGGCCGACCGCAACCGCCTATGCATCTACACCTTTGCCACAGGTGAGAAGACATACGTCACGGAGTCGCTGGACACCAACGTCGACGCTTTCTGCTGGAGCGCCGACTCAAAGACGCTATCATTCACCGCTGTATGGCACGGTTGCACCAACATATACCACACAAACCTCAAGGGCGAGGTGAAACAGCTCACCAACGACTGGGCCGACTATCTTTCCGTTGCTCCGGCCAACGACGGCGACAAGCTCCTCACCATGCGCCAGAGCCTCTCCGCTCCGACCGATATCTACGTCGTTTCTCCCGGAAAAGAAGTGAAGAAAACCAAGATTGCGCAGGTGACAACGGAGAACAAGCACATCACCGACCAGCTCACATTCGGTAAAGTGCAACAGCGTTGGGTCAAGACTACCGATGGAAAGAACATGCTCTGCTGGATTGTTCTGCCGTCAGACTTCGACGAGAACAAAAAGTACCCCACCCTGCTCTTCTGCGAGGGCGGTCCGCAAAGCCCCGTCAGCCAGTTCTGGAGCTACCGCTGGAACTTCCAGATAATGGCAGCCAACGGCTATGTCATTGTAGCTCCCAACCGCCACGGCCTTCCCGGTTTCGGCTCTGAATGGAACGAGCAGGTGAGCGGCGACTGGACCGGCCAGTGCATGAACGACTATCTGTCAGCCATTGACGATGCCGCAGCCAATCTGCCGTTCGTTGACCGCGACCGCCTCGGCGCCGTGGGAGCCAGCTTCGGCGGCTTCAGCGTCTACTATCTCGCCGGCCACCACGACAAGCGCTTCAAGTGCTTCATCGCCCACGACGGTGCATTCAATCTCGAATCGATGTACACCGACACCGAGGAAGCATGGTTCAGCAACTGGGAATATGATGACGCTTTCTGGGACAAGCATCAGACAAGCAATGCCCGGAAGACATACGACAACTCGCCGCATAAGTTTGTAGACCGCTGGGACACACCCATCCTCTGTATCCACGGCGAAAAGGATTACCGCATCAACTACAACCAAGGCATGGGAGCCTTCAACGCAGCCCGTATGCACGGCATCCCGGCCGAGCTTCTCATCTTCCCCGACGAGAATCACTGGGTGCTCAAACCACAAAACGGAGTCCTTTGGCAGCGCACGTTCTTCGGATGGCTTGACCGCTGGTTAAAGAAGTAAGGATAAGAAAAACTCATTAAACAAGAAAAACAAAAGAACATATAAAATAAAGAAACAATGAATTCAACAAAAACGCTACGCGATTCCGCTGCCCTCCGCTGGACAGCCTTATTGCTTCTGGCTCTTGCGATGTTCTGTGCTTACATCTTCATGGACATCCTCTCGCCAATCAAAGACCTTATGCAGTCGCAACGCGGCTGGGACTCAGATGCCTTCGGAACGATGCAAGGTGCCGAGACATTCCTCAATGTATTCGTATTCTTCCTTATCTTCGCCGGTATCATTCTCGACAAGATGGGTGTACGTTTCACCGCCCTTCTCTCGGGAGTAGTAATGCTCGCCGGAGCATGTGTCAAGTGGTATGCCGTCAGCGACAGCTTCATCGGCAGTTCGCTTGACGTATGGTTCACGGAAAATCTCAATCACATTCCCGTCTTTGAACAGCTTGGCGTGTCACCGTTCTATGAAGGCATGCCGTCGTCAGCCAAACTCGCAGCTCTCGGCTTTATGATCTTCGGATGCGGCTGCGAGATGGGCGGCATCACTGTCAGCCGCGGTATCGTGAAATGGTTCAAAGGGCGTGAAATGGCATTGGCGATGGGCTCGGAGATGGCACTGGCACGTCTTGGCGTGGCTACCTGCATGATTTTCTCACCCTTCTTTGCCAAGCTGGGCGGCGAGATTAGCGTGTCACGCTCTGTTGCGTTCGGTGTCGTGCTTCTGTGCATATCACTCATCATGCTCGTTGTCTATTTCTTCATGGACAAGAAGCTCGACGCCCAGACCGGCGAGGCAGAAGAGAAAGACGACCCCTTCAAGATATCAGATATCGGTCAGATACTTTCGTCAATGGGCTTTTGGCTCGTCTCCCTCCTCTGCGTGCTCTATTACAGTGCAATATTCCCATTCCAGAAATACGCGGTAAACATGTTGCAGTGCAACCTCACATTCACCGACGTTCCTGCCGACTCTTTCTGGGCTTCTCCGTCCGTAACGATTGTCCAGTATGGCATCATGCTTGTAGTGGCTGCGACAGCATTCATGTTCAATTTCATCAAAAAGCAGGAATTGAAATATACCATGCTCGCCATATCCGTACTGGCACTCATCACCTACTGCTACATGGGCTACATGCGCCAGTCTGCTGAATCCATATTCGCCGTATTCCCGCTTCTCGCCGTCGGCATAACACCCGTTCTCGGCAACTACGTCGACCACAAGGGCAAGGCCGCATCAATGCTTGTGCTCGGTTCGCTGCTTCTTATCGCATGCCACCTCACATTCGCATTCATCCTTCCGGAATTCAAGGGCAATCAGGTCGGCGGTGTTGTCGTTGCATATCTTACAATCCTTGTCTTAGGCGCGTCGTTCTCACTCGTACCCGCTTCGTTGTGGCCAAGCGTACCGAAACTTGTCGACGCAAAGGTCATAGGCAGTGCCTACGCTCTGATTTTCTGGATTCAGAACATCGGTCTGTGGCTCTTCCCGCTGCTCATCGGTAAAGTGCTTACTGCCACCAACGAGGGTGTCACCGACCCCACGCACCTCAACTACACTGCTCCTCTGATAATGCTTGCCTGTCTTGGAGTTGCAGCCCTCGTCATCGGTCTTTTCCTGAAAGTAGTTGACAAGAAGAAAGGCCTCGGACTTGAGGAACCGAACATAAAATAAATGAAGAGTGAAGAATGAAGAATAGGCTGTCGCCATTCCCGTTTTG